>VTLG01009606.1_pt1 | contig 25067 bp, 34 predicted proteins | sample 4694571 | NCBI WGS metagenome assembly VTLG01 (sample SAMN12604809, study PRJNA352737) | marine metagenome | biome: ENVO:00000447; feature: ENVO:00000209|ENVO:00000569|ENVO:01000036; material: ENVO:00002151; isolation source: viral sequences binned using virsorter ...
CGTGGGAAGAAGCAAAGAACCCTCGCTTCATCATCCAAGACAACGCATCCTACGGGGAGTGGGACTACGATGCCCTTGCCAACGACTGGGATGCAACCGACCTCAATGAGTGGGGCTTGGACTTGTGGGATCAAGAGGAGGAGTCAGAGCCTCAGCCTAAGTCCCAAGGCATCAAGATTGACTTCGAGGAGAAGGATTATGACACCGCCCTGGAATTGGTGAACGCACTCAAGGGGTCTGACACCTACATAGGGGGTATAGTCCTGAAGGCACTCATGGAACAATTCAAATAGACACGAATGGCACACGATAAAAAAGACTTTCTTGAGGCACTAGAGAGGTCACTAGGTGTGGTGACCACGGCAGCTAGAGCCTGCAACATCTCACGACGCACCCACTACCGATGGCTTGAAGAGGACGAGGACTATGCTGAGTCAGTCAAGGACATCCAAGAGTCAGCGATTGACTTTGCCGAGTCGAGCTTGCACCAGCAAATCAGGGAGAAGATACCTAGTTCAACCATCTTCTTTCTCAAAACCAAAGGCAAGCATAGGGGGTATGTAGAGACCCAAGACATTAGCATTAGCGAGGGCAACAAGAAGCCCTCATGGTTTGACGAGAACAACGATTGATATGACCGACTACTTGTACCACGCTCTTGGCATTTGTGGAGAGCATACCCACCCCCACCTCTTGAACGTATCGCTCATCGGGATGGTGGTGTACGTCATCTACAAACTCATGAAGCGAGAGGCTAAGGCTTGAAGCAACCCACGACATACTACCAAGCCAAGTCCTGCAAGGCAAGAATCCAAGTACATCAAGGGGGGACTCGTAGTGGCAAGACGTTCAGTCTATGTCAAGTCCTGATTGAGAATTGCTGGAACAACAAGAACCTAGGGCTTGTGGTCACGATATGTCGTAAGACCTACCCTTCACTCAAGGCGTCGGTGATGAGAGACTTCTTCAACATCCTTGAGAGCCAAGGGTGGTACGATCCGTCCAAGCACAACAAGGTAGAGAGTACATACAAGCTATTCGGCAACCTCGTAGAGTTTATCTCGGTAGACCAACCGACGAAGGTGCGTGGTAGGAAGAGAGATATACTCTTCATCAACGAGGCCAATGAGCTAAACCTCGAGGACTGGAGGCAACTAGTCTTGAGGACAAAGCAACGCATCATCATTGACTACAACCCCTCGGATGAGTTTAGCTGGATATATGACCAGGTTCTCACACGCCCCGACCACCAGTTCTTCAAGACCACCTACAAAGACAACCCCTACTTGAGTGAGGAGACCATCAAGGAGATTGAGAGGCTCAAGGAGGCAGACGAGAACTATTGGAAGGTGTTTGGGCTTGGAGAGCGTGGGGTCAGTCGAACAACCGTCTTCAGTCATTGGAAGGAGGTAGACCAAATCCCTGAAGGCTTTGAACTGATGAACGTGGGGCTTGACTTTGGATACACCAATGACCCGACTGCAATCGTCAAGGTCTACACCGATGGTCATGGCTTTTGCCTTGATGAGGTGTGCTACTCTACGGGGTTGCTCAATACCGATATATGCCAAGTGCTGAGAGGTGCGGACATCTCACGAACGACCAACATCATTGCTGACTCAGCCGAGCCAAAGAGCATAGATGTCATCCACGGGCAGGGCTTCAACGTCTACCCATGTCGCAAGGGTCGTGACTCGGTGAGGAGTGGCATTGACTACATGAGGTCAAAGCCCCTGATGATTACGTCTAGGAGCGTCAACGGGATCAAAGAACTACGCAACTACAAGTACAAGGAAGACAAGAATCAACGACCTTTGAACGAGCCAATAGACGCTTTCAATCACTTCATAGATGCGAGTAGGTATGCCATCACCTTTAACGCTACCAACCCCAACTACGGAAGCTACCAACTTGGCTAGTGTAAGAGATAGAATCATTCATAGTTATACACACGAAAACCCATACAAATGGCAAAGAAGAAAACAACAACCAAAGCTACCCAAGCCCCTCAAGACCCCTATGCGGTGGCTCTCGGTCTCATTCAGGAGGCCAAAGAGGACAATGACAAGACGGCAAAGGCAGCGACCCAGCTTGCCTCATTGATGCCTCATGCTACCAACGATGAGCGAAAGGTCTTGCACGAGTCGTGTGCTGCACTCATCATGGGTGAGTATGACAAGGCTGAGTTTCACTTGACCCACCTCATGCGTACCAAATGAGTTTCACTAAGACTCAAGACACTACCGACATGACCAACCTCAAGAGAGAGGTTGACCAAGTTGCAGCGGATCGTGGCACACGCAATGAGACTCGTGCGATTAGTAGGTACAATTCTACAAAGTCTACCATTGAGGGCAGGAGCAGCAAGAATGACAAGCGACTAGGCTTAGGCTACATCAACCGCATGATAAGTGAAGGCCGAGATGCAAACGCTCAAAGGCATTGTCAAATGATTCTTGACCTTATAGCCTTGACTTAATGAAGATTGAACTGCCCAACTCATTTGAAGACCTGACCATCAAGGACATGGTCACACTTCACACTAGTCCTAGTGACGAGGTGTGTTTGATGAACCTGTGTGGGGTGCATCGTGAAGACCTATTGACGTTACCAAAGAGGCTGCTCGACGAAGCATACGACCACCTCAACACGCTACGCTCTCAAGAGGCTGGGCAACACCTGACGCGCTTGACCCTAGATGGCAAGCCTTATGGCTTCATCAACGATTGGGACTCGTTCTCATTTGGTGAGTACATCGACATGACCACCTATGCTCAGGATGTCTACACCAACGCTACCAAGATGATGGCTCTATTGTATCGACCCATTGTGATTGACCGAGGTGATACCTACACCATTGAACCCTACACGACCAAGGAGAATCACCACCTCTTCGAGGCTGCACCAGCCACACTCTTTGGTGGTGCGATGCTTTTTTTTTGCAATTCCAAAAGGAGACTTCTGAACAGTTTGCGAGTCTCTTTGAGTCAGACACTAACCCAAGCGAGTTTGGGGCTAAGTGGGGATGGTATCCCGCTATCTACTCCCTCGCCAATGAAAACTTCTTGAAGATGAATGAGGTGACTGAGAAGCCCCTTGGGACGATCCTGACTCACCTCGCTTACCTCCAAGACCTAGCCCACAAAAACCGCAATGATAACCTTCGCCAACATAGTAGACAGGTTTGAGACCTTTGTTGAAAAGCACTTCTTCTTGAAGTCATTTTCATTCGGCTCACCTGAAGACCTAGACCTCGACAAGTTCGAGAACTTCCCTCTATGTCACCTCGTGTACACGTCAGGCTCTTACGCTGACAAGGTCAAGTCCTACACCCTTGAAGTCTACATCTTGGATTGCCCAAGAGGTGAGGACTCACGCAAGGAGTTTGAGAAGGACACTATCACCCAATGTGAGATGGCAGCCGAGGACATCTTGGCTGACCTGGAGAACGGGGGCAATATCTTTGACTTTGACTTTGCCTATCAGTTGGAGACCGCGTCTATCACCCCTCTTGAGGAGATGGAGACCAACGTGCTGAGTGGCACTCTCCTTCAAATCTCGATAGGTGTACCCTACCTCTACGACACTTGCAATGCCCCCTTGACAGGGGTCAGCCCACAAGGGACGAATACGACCTTCTCAGCTCGTGGTCTTTTGAGGGTCAAAGAGGTTGACGGATCACCTGACGTGACAACCGTCAAGACCATCAATGTGAGCAACGGCACTCTGACTGACAACGGAAGCGGAGAGGTCACCATTGACACGGGAGGTGGTGGAGCGTCAAGCCTGAACGACTTGAGTGATGTCACGCTCACTAGCACGGCCAATAACCAAACCCTTGTCTTCAACTCTACCTCAAGCAAGTTCGAGAATGGCAACCCTATCTCTGAGGGGCAAGTATCAGTCTTCAAAAGAATTTCACCAAGTGGAGGCGGGGCAGTAGTGTCACTCGTTCCAGGAGGAAACGTAGGGGCAAAGTTTGGGCCATACCTATCAGGAGGCGTGACGTATGACAACCAACTTAGAGCAGGGGTTTCCTTCGGTATGAATTTTACCGCTGACCTCTTGCAGATGACTGCCGTCTCAGTCAATAGCACGGTCTCTATCGAACTTCAATATGAGGTGACTCTTGACACGGCTGGTGTTGTGGTCATTAGTGTCGTGAACGCGAATGGTCAACTTCAGTACGGGCATCCCGTATTCCAAGTAGAGACCACGGCTGGTACTCACCTCAGAACAGCCACAGGCACGGCTCAAGCCATCCCCTTCTTTGCATATTCAAACACTATTGGATTCACCATACTCAGCTCAGTTACTGGGACATTCAGAACCAAACATCTTAAAGTAACCATCAACCATGCCTAAGCCATTTGAACTACAAGGAGAAGAGAAGGCAGCCGCCACTTGTGAAGCCCAACTCGCAATGTTCGAGAGGCTTGTTCAATTCGTCAACGATAGGCTCTCAGACATCGAGTCTCTTGAGACCAAAGTTGAAAATCTAGAAAACACCAACCCCAATACAAATGATTGACTTCATCGTAAACAACTGGGCAGAATTGCTCATCGGATTCATGGCCTTCGCTAAGGTCGTGGTCAACCTCATCCCTAGTGAGAAGCCTATCCAAGTGTGGACTTGGGTAGACACCCTCATCAATGCCATCGTAGCTGACAAGAGAAGCAATGGGCAAAAGGACTGACAAAGTCCTCGATGAGTTTGCTGAAGAGTGGCGGCTTGCGTCAATGCGTAACCTCGGCACTCGGACGATTGGCAAGAATAGAAGCTATGGTGCTACTCGCTCACGCAAGTTGGCAAAGAGCCTCTATGTCAAAAGGGTTGGGGGTGAGATAGTAGCAGGCTCACCCCTGCCCTATGCCAAGTTCATTCACTACGGGGTAAGTGGCACAAAGAAGAAGCGCAACACCCCATACAAGTTCACCACCAAAGCACCTCCTACCAAGCCTATTGAGAAGTGGCTAGGAGCGAAGCCCGTTCGCTTGCGCGATCCGAAGACGGGTGAATTTGTGAAGAAGACCAAGTGGAGACTCAAGAGCGCGGCTTGGGTCATTGCCCAAAGCATCAAGAAGAGGGGGATACCAGGAGTAGCCTACTTCTCTGAAGCCTTTGATACCATGTACCCACGCTTTCAAAGTAAGATAGCTGAGGCCATCGCGTTAGATGCACTAGATGACCTCACCGACCTTGACAACCCCAACTTGAAGTAATGCCAGCACAATTCGACTCCCATCCCGCTGAGACATATATGCCAGCGAACCAACCCCTCATCTACACGATTAGTGATACGGGGGGTGCGGTCAGCGCGTCACACCGATTCGTAGTGCGAGTTGTTCGGGGGACATCAACTGAAATTGCCAAGGTCTACCTCACGGCAAACACCAACAACAAAGCTCACTTTGACTTGTCTAGTATCGTCAAAGGTCTCTTGACTACTGACCACCTTCAGAGTGATGGGAGTGGCACACTATGGGAGATGCCTACTATCATTGACCATAGCTTCACAGGTACGGCAAAGTTCACCGTGCAGGTTGGCACGTTCAACGGATCAAGTGAAACCCTAAACGAAGCAAGCAAGGTCATCTACCTCGTCAATGGCTCTCAACAAATCCGTGAGGGTCTACACCCCGACTTCTCAACCTACTACCCCACATCAACAAGCGTGAAGTCTTGGCTGACCGAGAGGACAAAGGATAGCACTAGTATCAGTGTTGCAGGCACAGTAATCGATGGGACTATACGCTACAAGTTCGCGGACGAAGATGAAGCAGTAGCGGCATGGATACACGATAGCACAGTAATAAGTGGACTTGATACAAGAGTAGGGTATGTCCTCTATGACTCGTCTAACACTATCCTGCAAACTTCCGTAGCGACTATTGCATCGAGTGGAGGCAATAGCCTTACGTCTACCGCCTATGGTCAGAAGCTGCACTTCACGGGGTTAGCACCAGCGTCGCTCAAGTTCACGTCAACGGCATTGCCTGCAAACAACCCGACTTGGGCATACTACCTCTTGTACCTCGATTCGGGGGGGTTCACACAAAGAAGGAGTCACGTCTTTAGGGTAGACAAGGATTGTGGCATCTACAAGAATCAAAGAGTACAAATCGCATACGCTAACCGACTAGGTGGCTGGGATTATCTCACCTTTGATGGCAACGCGTCCAAGAAGGTCACGACGCAAAACAAGCCATACTACAAGGCTCTCGGTGACTACGACGCAGCTACCTACACCTTTGACCCGTCAGATAGGACAAGCGTCCCATATCAGATAACGTCTGAGAACAAGTACACCTTACGCGCTCAGAACTTTGGGGTAGAAGAGAACTTCATGCTTGAGGGTCTGATGATGAGTGACAATGTCTACATGAGATATGGAGACTCGACCTCTATTGTCGGAGGCATGACGGATCGTGACAAGTGGCTTCCCGTCCTTGTCGATACCAATAGCCTTGTCATCAGGGACAAGGTTGAGAGCCGAATCTTTGACGTGAGCCTTGATGTCACACTAGCCCAAGAGACGCGATGCTAAGACTACGACTATGGAACTTTGCTGAGTCAGAACAATATGACTTAGACCTCTATGAGAACGCCCCCATCAACCTGAACTATCGCTTCACCGATGTCAGCCAGGTCAACAAGTCAAAGGGTAGCTTCTCTCAGACGTTCCGTGTGCCAGCCACCAAGAAGAATCTAGACTTCTTTGGTGCGGTCATCAACCCCGATGTGAGAGAGTCATCAGGTCTTATCAATGCGAACTGGAACATCAAGCGCAAGGTTCGAGCTGAACTATCCTACAAGACCATTCCCATCATGAATGGCAGCGTACAGCTCAAGAGGGTGGTGCGCCAAAAAAAGCAATTCTTTGACTTGGAACTTGTCTTCTTTGGCGAGAGCGTGGACATCGCTCAGAGCATCGGACAAAAGAAGTTGAGTGACCTCAATCTTAACTCTGTCAACCATAGCGTAACTGCTGTGAATATTACTCAAAGTTGGTTTGAGTCGGGCAGCTTTCCTTTGAATGGAGATGTCAAATATGGCCTGATGGACAAAGGCTCTAACTGGTCGGGAGATGTATGGAATGCTACTGACCCCTTGCTACAAGCCGAGTTTACTCCCTACCTCAGAGCGTACTACATACTCAACAAAATCTTCACCGAGGCAGGCTTCAGCATCTCAAGCACCTTCTTGAATACCGATGCCTTCCAAGACATCTATATGCCCTTGTTTTCGGGCGGGCCTGACCTTCTCAAGAGCAATGACTTTGGCGACAATACGGCCAAGGCTGGACTAGTCTCACAACAAACAACTACGACGATGTTTGCTGAAACGGTCGAACTAGTAGATACGGTCGATGGAGGACACGACCCAAGTTCACGCTTCAACAATTCTACCCACAAGTACACCGCACCAGCAAATCAGTTTGTCGTCATTTCAGGCTTTGCTATCGTGTCCAATGGTCAAGTTCGCGTTGTCCACACCATAGGGAGTACTGAAACCATTTTGGTAACCCTTACTGGGATATCAGGCTTCCCCTCTGCCAACAACCCTATTGAGAACATCTTTATGCCAGCAGGATCGACCTTGCACATGGACGTTGTTGACACTACGGGGAGTGGGGCAACCGTTGCGGGAGGCAACCAAGCCTTTGGCGGGGGGACGCATCTATCAATCGAATTTGCATCAGACCCTATTAGCGGGTTCACGATGGACACGGCTCTCAATATGCCTGACTTCAAGCAAATCGACTTTGTCTCCTCGCTTCAAAAGATGTTCAACCTCGTCTTCATCCCCGACGCTCTTGATCCGACCAAGATTACAATCGAGCCGTTTCAAGACTTTATAGCGTCAGGGACTAAGAAGGATTGGACGAATAAGATTGACTTCACGAGTGACATCGTCATTGAGCCTACTACCGACATCCAATCCTCGAAGTACAAGTTCACCCATGCCGAGGGTCAGGACTTCTTGAATGATGCGATACAACAAGGTGCGGGTAGGGTGTATGGGCAAATGGAGATACTCGACCTAGAGAACGACTTTAGCAGAGGAGACTACGAAAGTAGAACAGGGTTTGCGCCACACACGATGAGTCTATTGCCTGACAATAGCTTCATCTTGCACCGATGTATCCAAGCCAATGGAGCAGGTGTGTCCAAGCCAAAGCCACGGCTTGCGTATTGGAATGGTGTGAGCAGTCAGTATCCTGAGATTGTCGTGCGGCTGGACAACGGCTCTAATAGCACACCAATATCCTTCTTCCCTGTTTTCAGTAATTACTCAGCAACCGCATCATCGGAGGTGTTGCCTACCGTCTCTAGCCTTGACCTCAACTTTGGGTATGAGTTTCCTATAATCCCCAATATCGCACACCCATTCAACACGCTCTACCAAACCTATTGGGCTGGGCTGGTCAATGAGTTGTACTCATCAGACGCAAGGATGCTGACCTGCAAGATGCTCCTGACTACCCAGGACATCCAAGACTTCCAATTCAGCGACCAAATCTATATCGAGGGGACGTACTACCGAGTGCTTGAGATAACGGGATTCGATGCTACTCAGGTTGCCCCATGTAGTGTAAAACTTATCAAAGTCCTTAGTGACATCGCGGATTGCGATGACATCCCTACGGGCGTTAGTTCAGGGGGCTTCGTCACCTTCAACAACTCCAACACGGACTTTGGCTCTCAAGAGTGTTGCGTGAAGTATGGGTACATCTACTTTCCCGATAGGGCGGGAGGCAACCCCCGTTGTCTTACCGCTGGTACTTTCCCGTCCCCCGTCTAGTAAGAAATATGAAGGAGAGAAGTTATATCATGGAAGCGATTGACCTCCTAGTCAATGACGCAGAACCGATGAAGAAACCCTACCAAGTACCACGATGGGTAGACTATCTAGCTACCAGCATCTATCTCCTTGCCTATGGCTTGGGGGTGGTGTGGATCGTGTGTGCCGTAATTGAATTGCTCTGATGGCTGACGCTAAAAAGGTGATGACCCTTGAGGTCGATATGGAGACTGGTGAAATCACCAAGAGCCTGAATGATGTAAAGGAGCAACTTGATGACATTGGTGACTCGGCTGGTAATGTAGGCAAGAAGGGTGGTAAGGGGTTTGCAGGCTTGGGCAAAGCGGCCAAACTTGGTGCAAGAGGATTCAAGGCATTGGGGAAGGCCATGCTTGCCACAGGCATTGGGGCTATCGTAGCCATTGTCGGGGGGCTGGTTGCCAAGCTACTTGAGCTGAAGCCCGTCACCGACGCAATAGAGAAGGGAATGGCAATCCTTGGAGCAACCTTCAAGGTGCTTGCTGACCTAGTCATGCCCTTGGGTCAAACCCTGATTGATGCCTTCAACAATCCAAAGGAGGCCGTCGAAAGCCTAAGAGAGAAGTTCGTTGCCTTGGGTGACTATATGAAGACGCTCCTTGACGCTTCTATCAACCCTATCAGACGAGGTCTCCTCAACATCAAGAGGGCAGCCCTAGAAGCCGCCATCGGCACGAAAGAATTTTTTGGGGGTGATGCCACCGCCCTAAAGCAACAAGTCAGAGAGATTGATGACCAACTTGCTGACCTCGTAGTCAAGCAAGAGGAGAACAAGGAGAAACTCAAAGAGCCTTTTGTGGCAGTTGCCAACTACATCAAAGAGGAGGTCATCCCAGCCATCGTCGAAAATGCCACGGCTGCCGTGGACTTGGCTGACAAGTTTATCAAGCTACGGGATGCCCAACGTGCATTGAATCTTGAGCAAGCTACCTCACGCGCTGAGATAGCAGAACTGAAGAGGCAGTCTGATGACATGACGCTCTCTATTGAGGAGCGTGTAGCAGCAGCCCAAGAAGCAGCCGCACAAGAGGAGGCTTTGAGGGCAAGGAGAGAGGCTCTCATCAATAGTGAGATAGCCTTGCTGAGAGAAGAGCAAGCCATTCAAGGGGAGAGCGAAGAGAGGACTCAGCGGATCAATGAGCTTCAGATTGAACAACAAGCCATCATTGAGGAGGGTCTAGGTATCCAAACTGAGATGATGACCAAGGTGCAAGGTCTAGAGCAGGAGTTGGAAGATGCGCGTATTGCATTTGCTGACGCTCAGGAAGCCCGTGAGATTGGCTTGCATCAACTCCAAGCAACGCTACTCAAAGACCAAGAGGCGATACGCAAGGCAGCACAAGAGCAGGAGATTTCTGACCTCATGCTTCACTATCAAGAGCAGATACGTCAAGCCGAGAAGTATGGCTTTGATACGAAGGAACTACTAGAGACCCAGCAAGCCGAGCTTGACGCGCTAGAGGAGGCTCATCGCTTGGCTGACCTTGAGGCCGATATGGAGCAGAGGGAGAAGAAGCTACAAATGGCTATGGAGGGTCTGAGCGCATTGCAAGCCTTGAACGAAGCCTTCAGTTCACAAACCATTGCAGAGCAAGAGGCAGAGGCCGCGTTGCGCTCTCAGATTGATGAGACCGAGAACGTGGCTGAGAAGAACCGTCTCATCAAGAAGTTCAACGAACAACAAGCACTTGAGACCAAGGCACAAAAGAGAGCATTCAACAGGGGCAAGGCTTTGCAAATTGCACAAGCCCTCATCTCTACCTACCTCGGTGCTACCAAAGCATTCACCTCCCAACTCATTCCAGGAGACCCAACAAGTCCTATCAGGGCGGGTATCGCGGCTGGTATTGCCGTGACTAGTGGACTCGCTCAAGTGGCTTCTATCAAGAAGCAAAGATTTGAAGCCCCTGCACCGATGCCTTTTGCCGAGCCAGCAAGCGTAGCTGACTCAGGTGGGGGTGGTGGTGGAGGTGCTGGTACGGGCGCAGCCCCTACCCTTGACCTATCCTTCTTGGGAGATGGGGCAAGCACCAACCTTCAAGCCTTCGTTCTCAGCAACGAAGTCACCAACTCCCAACAACAAGACCAACTCATTTCAGACCAAGCAAGCCTTCCAGGATGAAGATATTAGAACTAGTGATAGATGATGATGCCGAGTTGTTTGGCATCGACGCGATTAGCCTCGTAGAGTTTCCCGCGATTGAGTCAGACTTTGTAGCCCTGAAGCGTCACGCTCAGATGACCCACTTTGCCAAGGTGGATGGTGACAAGCGTATCGTCATGGGGGCGGCTCTGATTCCTGACAAGCCTATCTACCGAAAGGACAACGAAGGGGAGGAGTACTACGTCTACTTCAGCAAGTCAACCGTGCGTAAAGCAATGGAGTTGTTCTTGTCCTATGGCAACCAAACGAACATGACCCTTGAACATGAGCATACGATCCGTGGGCTTAGTGTCGTAGAGTCGTGGCTTGTCGAAGATGACGAGATGGACAAGAGCCGAAAGTATGGCCTTGACGCTCCCGTAGGAACATGGATGGTCTCTATCAAAGTAGAGAACGAGGCCATATGGAACGAGTATATCAAGTCGGGCAAGGTCAAGGGCTTCTCTATTGAGGGCTTCTTCGTTGACCGCATGGAGGTAGAGAAGCGTGAGCAGATGGCGCGCTATGGTGTCAAGAAAGACAAGCGCAAGAAGTCAGGATACAACGTCTTTGAGTCGTACACCGACTACCCTGACGCAGTCAAGAACAATGCCAAGAGAGTGATGGAGTACGTTGAGAAGAATGGGTGGGGGTCTTGTGGCACGGCAGTAGGTAAGCAAAGGACGAGCCAACTAGCCAAAGGAGACCCAGTGAGCGTGGATGTGATTAAGAGAATGAAGTCATATCTAGAGCGTCATGCGGGAGACCTAGAGAAGTCCAAGTCATACGATGACGGATGCGGAAAGTTGATGTACGACGCGTGGGGTGGGAAGGCTGGTCTCAGGTGGGCAACGTCCAAGCTGAGAGAGTTGGAGATGTTGTCTGCTCTAGAGATGGAGTTGGGCCTAGCAGCTCTTGACAAGATGCTCCAAGAACACTTTGAGAGCCGAGTAGTCAACGAGCACCAAGCCATCATTGATGACCGTCTAGCATACTCCACGGAAGAGGCCGCTATCAAAGCCGCCAAAGACATTGGGTGTGACGGATTCCACACGCACGACTTTGAAGGTCAGACCTGGTACATGCCATGCAAGGAACACAACCTCGCTGAGGTAGGCCCACGGGGCGGGGTGCGACCAAGCAAGAAAGCCCCTAAGTCTGACACGCCCAACAAGAACCCCAAAGGGAAGGGGACGGCTAAGGGTGATGCGAGCAACACTCGATCCGCTAAGGTGAGCAAGAAGGATGAGGCCACCTTGAAGCAAAAGAGCGATGACTTCAACGAACGCTACAAGGAGAAGCTAGGATATGGGGTCAACGTGGGGATGCTCAAGGCAGTCTTCCAACGTGGGCTAGGGGCATTCAATGTCAGCCACTCACCCAAAATCAAGAGCGCAAGTGCTTGGGCTTTTGCCCGTGTCAACGCCTTCTTGTACCTCGTCAAGAACGGCAGACCGCAGAACAAGAAGTACACGGGAGACAATGACCTACTTCCCAAGAAGCACCCCAAGTCGGAAAAGGCTTGATTGAATGTAAGAACACAACCCCTTAAATCGTTATAGTATCATGAATCTCAAAGACCGCATTCAAGACATCTTTGAACAATACTCCGTCTACCTCGACAAGCACGAGGATGAAGAAAAGAAGATGGACGAGCACAAAGATGAGAAGACCGAAATGGCAAAGAAGACTCTTGCCAACGGCACGGAAATCTATACCGACGCTGACGCTTTTGCCGTTGGTGTTGATGTATTCATCGTCAATGAGGAGGGTGAGCGTATGCCACTTCCTGACGGAGAATACGAGTACGCTGAAGGAGGCAAGACCGTTGTTGCTGACGGGAAGATTGCCGAGATGGTAGAGGCTGAAGAAGAAGACGAAGAGAAGAAGATGGGTGACCACGAGGAGGATGAGAAGAAAATGGATGAGCATGAAGAGAAGAAGGAGGAGATGTCCTACACTATCTCTGAATCTCAGTTGTCCTCTATCATTGCCAAGGCAGTAGGGGCAGCAAAAGAAGAGTTTGCAAAAGACATGGAAGCTACGAAGGACGAGCTTTCGTCTATGAAGGATATGCTCTCTAGCCAACGCGCTGAGGGTGGCCTTCGTCAGAGCAAGGCCAATGCAAAGCGCATGACGTTCTCTGACATCAAGAGCCTGGACGCTAAGGATCGCGTCAACGCTATTTACGAAATCTATTCAAATCAATAAGAGACAATGGCTAAATCATTGGACATCAACTCTAGTTCGTATGCAGGCGAATTGGCGTTGCCATACATTGCCCCCGCGATTCTTAGTGCTGACACTATCGCCAATGGGTATATCACCGTTCACGAGAACGTAAAATTCAAGGCAGTACTCAAGAAGTTGAGCAACGCGGCTGAAATCATCGACGCTTACGGGTGCGACTTCTCAGCCAATGCGAATGACCTCGACCTCGACGAAGTGGTCTTGACACCAACCGAGTTGAAGGTCAACCAAGAACTTTGCAAGGGTGACTTCCGTTCTGATTGGGAGGCTCTCCAAACTGGACGCTCTTTGATGGGTGACCGCTTGCCTCCAAACTTTGAGACCTTCTTGCTCCAGTTCTTGGCTGGCAAAGTCTCTGAAGGTGTGGAGCGTGCTATTTGGCAGGGTAACTTCAACGCCACCACGGGTGCAGCTACGGGCGGTATTGCCCCTCACTTTGACGGCATCTGGCACTTGGTGAAGGATGGCAACGGAAGCCTTGCTACATCGGTTGACTTTGCGGATGCGATTGATTCGGGTGACGTACTCGGTCGTGTTGATGCAGTTGTAGCAGGTGGCTCAAGCGCAGTCTTGAACAACTCGGATGCTAAAATCTTCATGAGCCGCAAGACACTCTACCTCTTCCAACGTGCGTTGGGTGGTACGGTTACTACTTCAGGTGCAGCACCTACACAAGGTGGTATCTTGACTGGCGTTGTTCCAACGTCCTACATGGGCTACGAAATCATTGCTCCATCAGGATTCCCGAACGATTGCATCTTGTTCACTACGATTGACAATCTCCACTTTGGTTGCAACCTCGCTACTGACCAAATTGAAGCAACGCTTGTTGACATGACTTTGACTGACGCTTCAGACAACGTCCGTGTTGCAATGCGCTTCTCAGGTGGCACGCAGATTGGCAACCTCGCTGATGTGAGTGCTGGATACATTCAAGCCTAATCCTTAGAGCATGGCTTGTAGTATTACTATCACAGGACGCGCGCTTCAATGTAAAGACGCGCTTGGAGGAATCAGAGAGGTGTACATTGCGCCCTACGCTGGGACGGGTGGCTTTGCCGCCCCCTCATCGGGTGCAATTAGCGATAGCGCAGCGGCTCTCCAAGTCTTCCAATTTGAGATGCAAGCCGGATCATCTTCGTTCACTCAGACGGTGAATGCTTCTACTGAGAATGGAAGCGTACACTACCAACAGGTGTTGAGTCTGAGCTTCAACAAGATGGCAGCGGCTGACGTTGCTGAGATTGCAGACCTGAACAAGGCACGTCTCACGGTTATCGTTCGTGACAAGAACGATGTATACTGGGTGATGGGTCACGTCTCAGGGTGTGAGGTTACTGGTGGCACGTTCGTTAGCGGACAAGCCGTGGGTGACTTGAATGGTGCAACCGTCGAAATCACCGCAATGGAGTTGACGGCAGCCCCTCAGTTGACTACCACTTCAGGTGGTAACATCCAATTCACGGCAGCGTCGTAAGAGAGTTTTGGTTTAACTGAAAGGGGGAGGTTGCTCAATGCTTCCTCCCCTTTTTGTTTATCTAGCATGGTCACACTACAAACAAACACCGCAAGTCAGACGATGTACGTCACCCCGTTCCAACGCAAGAAGGACTTTGCGGGGCTGACATTCAGGTCTTACCTCGTGCAGATTCAGTCGCTTCAGAGCGACAAGAAATACTATGCTCTCTTCAGTACCGCTCAAAGCACTCTGCAACAAGACAACGAGAGATACTCTGAGTTTACTATTAGCACTCACGCTCATAGACCCGACCAAGGGAGCATCTTGATTACCGAGTCAGGTCAATACTCCTACATTATCTATGCTCAAAACTCAACTAGCAACCTTGATCCCTCGCACTCAGATGTGTGGGGTGAGTTGGAGCGTGGGTTGATGACCTTTCTCGGTGAGGATGCGTGGTCTATTCCTAGTATCACCATCCCTGATAACGTCGTATATTACGAATAATGGACATACTGAAACTATCCCAATACCAAGAGAGGTCATACAATGAGACTCCCAACCCACGAGGATGGGTGAACTATGGTGATGACAACCTCTTCCCACAATACCTCGTTGACCTCTACAAGTCGAGTGCGGTGCATGGTGCTTTGTGCAATACCATCAGTCAGATGGTGTTCGGCAATGGTGTTAGCGCGTCAGACATTGAGACACGATTGAAGCTACAAGAGTGGGGCTTTGATGACGAACTACGGAAGGCTTGCCTTGACCTCAAGATTCAAGGTGGCTTCGCTCTAGAAATTGGCTTCAGCATTGACCGCACAACGATTGCGAGTATCAAGCATTGCCCATTCGAGAACTTGCGTAGTGCCGAGGCCAATGAACACGATGAGGTTGACTTCTATTGGTTCTCAAGAGATTGGAGTGACCAACGAGAAGAGCCAGTCAAGGTCAAAGCCTTTGACCCCGAACACAAGAACGAGTACCCCAACCAAGTACTCTATGTCAAGCCCTTTGCTCCAGGTTCATTCTACTACCCCAAGCCTGACTACGTTGGTGCGGTAAACTACATCGAGCTTGACAAGGAGATTAGCAAGTACCACGTCAACAACATTCGTAACGGCCTTGCTCCTTCCTTCACCATCCACTTCAAGAATGGTGTGCCAGCACCTGAAGAGCGTAGGAAGATTCGCAATGACATAGAGCGTCAGTTGTCAGGCACTACCAATGCGGGTAAGTTCATCGTCACCTACTCGGATCAACCCGACAGGAAGCCTGACTTTGAGCCGTTCCCCTTGTCGGACGCTGACAAACAATACGAGTTTCTCTCAACTGAGGCTACTGACAAGATTATGATTGGACACCGTGTGGTGAGTCCAGCCATGTTCGGTGTGAAGACGGCAGGGCAGCTAGGCAACCAACAAGAGTTGGATATTGCTTCTGACCTTTTTGACGAGCAAGTAGTCAAGCCCTTCCAACGCATCATCAAGGATGCGGTCAAGCGTATCCTCGTAGCAAGTGGGTTGAACCCATCCATTGTCATTGACGTAGCTGAAGTGGTGAGCGCACCAAGCGCAAGCACCGACGAGGCTACACAAGACGCACCACAAGAAGAATCAACCGAGAGCGTGGATGAAGTGACCATCGACAAAGAAGCCTCGTACAACGGGGCGCAAATCACATCAGGTCTAGACATCATTGTCAAGGTTGGAGAAGGTCTCATCACCAAAGAGCAAGCTATTGTCTTCTTGATTCAAATGCTTCAGTTTGATCCCGATGTAGCCAAGGCTCTCTTCCAAGAAGACGCAAAGGCTGAAGATGCCATCGAGCGTCTAGCCTCACTCAAAAAAAAAAGGAAGCATGAGCATGGGTGTTGCACCCATCTCAAGTCTGACTACGACCTCAGCCCCACCCTTGCATACCTAATGGAGAAGGGGGAGAAGGTAGATGAAGCCTATGAGTTGATTGATGAGGTAGAGGTTGACCTAGAACTTGAGGAGGCTCGTGACCAGTTGTGGCACTTTGCTAGTCGTGTTCCAGGAGACTCCAAGCGTCCAAGCGAGATGGACAATGACATCGTTCGTATTCGCTACAAGTATGACGGGAAGTTGCAAGACAATAGCCGTGACTTTTGCAAGAAGATGGTGAGGGCTAGAAGGGTGTGGCGTAAAGAAGACATCATGGCTGCCGAGAAGCTAGCGGTGAATCCTGGCTTTGGCAAGGCAGGGGCTGACACCTATTCCATTTGGGAGTTTAAGGGCGGCCCTCAATGTGGCCATCGGTGGATACGTCAGACGTACTTGAAGAAGGAGAACAACCGCAAGGTGTCAGTAGCTGAAGCACGACGCATCATCTCTCGACTGCCTATCGAAGAGCGTAAGGCAAACCAAATCAAAAGCGAACCCAAAGGAAGGCAAGACATCAAGCCTCGTAATATGCCCAACCAAGGCTACATCAACCCCCGATAACTATGGCACTAACCGCAGAAGTCTTATTCGTAAACACCGACCTCGTCAAGCGTCTCACCTCTCTCAATGGGAGCGTAGAAGATAGCATCATCGTCCCAGCCATCATCTTGGCTCAGGACAAGTACCTACAAGCCTACTTGGGAACTGACCTCTTGGTCAAGCTCAAGAGCGACATCAGCGGGGGTAGCGTGAGTGGGGTGTATGAAACCCTCCTTGATAGCTACGTTCGCAAGGTCACTTGTTGGTGGACTCTCGTAGAGTTGATTCCCAACCTCTATGTACGTCTTGACAACGGGGGCTTGATGATCCGTAGTGCTGACAATGCCCAACCTATTTCAGAGCAAGACCTACACCGAGAGGTAGAGCGAGCGCGGCAGAACGCTCAATTCTACACCGAGCGTCTAGTGTCTTACTTGATTCACAACTCGTCTAGCTACCCTGAGTACACGAGCAACACCAGTCCTGATATGCAGCCTGAGCGCATCTCGTACAATCAGAATGGTATGACCGTGAGCCACGGGGTCGAAGACATCAAGTACACCTACCGAAAGGCTAACGTGCTTGATAGATGTATTGATTGTTGATATGGCACAAACAAGGAAGGAGAACGTAAAGCGATTGCAAACATGGCTCAAGAAACAGCATGGAACTAGAAGTGATATTGACCTCATTGCTCCCAAGCATAGGAGCGATTCTAGGGGTCTGGGTAAAGATGAACACCGAAGTAGCTAAACTGAAGGGGAGAGTACACGTCCTAGAGCGTGACAGGTCAGAGATTAAAGACCTCGTCAAGGAATGCGTGGAGGGTATCCAAGAGTTGAAGCTACTCATAGCGCGTAAGGGATATGACACTTAAGTACTTCAAGCGAGAAGAGTTTGACTCACCTGACAAGCCAGGCTCAGGAGAGATGATGGACGATGACTTCTTGGAGCGTCTAGACATAGCGCGTGACATCTATGGGTATCCCATGATTGTGACGAGTGGCTTTCGCACAGTTGAGCATCATCGTGACCTTACCCAGCGTGGATACAAAACCTCCAAGAATAGTAGCCACCTCCTTGGCATAGCCGCTGACATCCATTGTGACGATAGCCGAAAGAGGTACTTGATGATTGAAGCGTTCCTTGATGCTGGCTTCAGACGCATCGGGGTAGGCTCTACGTTCATCCATGTCGATAGCGATGAGGAGAAAGCTCAAGATGTGATTTGGACATACTGAGAGAGATACGACCACGGATCAAGGGGAGCATGAGGAGAGCCTACGACTGGCTCACCGAGAAGACTTCTCGTGTCCTAGTCATTGGTGACCTTCATTGTCCCTTTGACTTAGATGGATACCTAGAGCATTGCCAAGACATCTACTCTCGGCACAACTGCAACCGCGTCGTATTTATTGGGGACATCATCGACAATCACTACTCGTCCTATCATGAGACCGACCCTGACGGGTTTGGTGGGGGGGAAGAGTTAGAGAGAGCCATATACCATGTAGCCCGATGGAGTGAAGCCTTTCCCAAGGCTCATGTTCTCATAGGCAACCATGATAGAATCATCATGCGTAAGGCATTCAGCTCGTCAATACCTAAAGCGTGGGTCAAGTCGTACAACGAAGTGCTAGGCACTAGCTGGGATTGGGTTGAACACCTGGAGATAGATGGTGTCCAATACGTCCACGGGGAGGGAGGCACGGCACGAACCAAGGCAAAGAACGACATGATGTCCACGGTTCAAGGCCATATCCACACGGCTTGCTACGTTGACTGGATGGTAGGACGCAACTTCAGAATCTTTGGTATGCAGGTAGGTTGTGGCATAGACCATGAGGCTTATGCGGCTGCCTACGCACGACACTACAAGAAGCAAGCGATAGGGTGTGGGGTGGTGATTGGTGGAGAGGTCGCTATCAACTGCCTCATGACACTCGGATCAGAATGAAAAAACCCAACCCCCTACTCAGCATCCTAAGCAAGTTGGATGTGACTGAAGTCTTCAAGAGCAAAGGTGACCTCAAGCGATGGAGCGCCAAGCGAACCATTGGAGGGACGATAGTTATCTACGCTCTGACCAGTATGAATGGAGAGATAGAACCTCTTGGGGTTTTGCTTTGCTTCATAGGCATACTTCCTCTTTGCCTGAGCTTCTTCGAGCAAGAATCTTGACTATATTTGAGTGGCCTATGGGCATCACAGGTCACGAGGGGTAGAGAGTTAGAACGCTAACCCTATCCCTCTCATCAGTTTTTTTCAGCAGCACGGGTGATGTCCTACCATCGAGAGTGGTCTACTTTACGGACTTAGTTTCATAGTGTTTCGGGTAGCGGCTCTCAAAAGGGGTCGCTACTTTTTTTGAATAAATCTTGCCTTGATGGTTGGATTATTACAATTCGTTTGTACATTGCGACCATGAAACACAATTCAAACACTATGAACTATTCAGTAAAATCAGTCAAATTCTTTGACACCCCCGATGGCGGTGGCTTCAACTGCACGCTCTTTCAGAATGGCAAGAAGGTTGCCTACGTCTACGACGAAGGTCGAGGGGGAAGCCTCTTCTACGATTGTCTCAATGGTTGGGACTTTGGTAGCTACACCTTTGACGAGGTTGTCTTCAATCTCATTGACGAGCATCGTCAAAAGAAGGAAGAGAAGAAGGGCATCTTGGTCAAGAGAGAGTTTGGCTACGCTATCCTCCAATGGGGAGTGACCATACCGACCCTTCTGAAGAAGTATAGCAATGGCCTTGAGGTCATTCAAAACGCCTATGACAAGGCCGTCAAAGAAGGACAAGAGGTACTCAACAAGGGCTACCTAGCAAGCATTGGAGTAAACGTATAACCCATAGGGGGTGGCGAGAGCCTCTCCCTTTTTTTATGACACTATGAAAGACGTACTACAATTTATTGAGACGAGGATTGAGAGTGAAGAATGGACAAAGACCTATCACTCTGAGAAAATCAAAAAGGCCACCAACGCCATTGAAGTTTGGAAGGAGAAGGTAGGTATCTCAAACGAGATTGATGAGAGCCTCATTGAACACCTACGCAAAGACCTAGACTATCACAAGGAGAGACTACAATCATGCCTCTTTGAGTTGGACATCTTGTACACCGCAAGAGATGCCAAGCACGATAAGTATCATCAAACAATATCAGAACGATGAGCAAAGGATTCAAGACCTCCTACCCTGAAGAACCCATCCACGACTTCAATGAGTGGCGCAAATGGATTAGCAGACAAGTCGTGAAGGCTCATGAGAGACGCGCAATAGAGGATTTCAAGCGTCACGTCAAGGAAGCGTTTAGCAATAAGCCATGAGTTTCAGAGAAGCCCCCTACACCAGCAAGAAGACTCTGATCCAGGAAAACGAAGATTTGAAGTTTTGGCTGACCTACATTCAATACCGCGCTCATCATTTTTGGGCGGGCAGACCGAGTGCCTATTGCACTATGGACATAGACAACATCTTGATACGCATAAAGAATGACCTCATCAAGTATGGGAATGACACCACTCTTAGACGTATCTCATTTGAAGAAGAACAAGTAAACCCTAAAACCCAAGACGATGGCAACATCTAAAATCAAAACGGTAGTCAAGACCGACAACACTTGGCAAGGACAATCAGGTACAATGTATGACTATGAGGTCGAAATGGAAGACGGCTCAAAGGGCGTTGCTTCTAGCACCTCTCCCGACTCCCCTCCCTATGGGGTAGGTGACGAGGTAGAGTACACCTCAACTACAAACAAGTTTGGAACGAAGCTACGCATCAAGAAGGCTGGCAGCTTCACTCCAAGGGGTCAAGACCCAGCCACACAAAAGAGAATCGAAAACTCTTGGGCGTTGCAAACGGCGGTAGCCATCATGGGCGAGTGTGCCGAGGATGTGTCGTACCAGGACTACTTGAACCAAGCACTTGACTTGGCTCGTGTACTCATCCAAACAAGAGACGCGGTATGAGTACGAGAAGCCTACAAGCGTATCAAGACATCTTGCCTACGCTACCCGACAAAGAGCGACGCATCATGTACGCTCTTGGAGACCGATTCCTTAAAGCCGAGGAGGTCAGCTATCGCATTGGCGTTAGCGTCATCACCGTCAGAGCGAGGCTGAGTGAAATGAATGACAAGGGGATAGTAGCCCAAACCGACAAGGGCTACTACTTCATACCCCATCCGTCCGACAAGACGCGCATTGAGAAGTCTAGGCTCGAAGCCAAGTACGAGAAGTGGAAGAAGCTCGGTGAGAAGCATGGGTGGCACTTTAGATATGACACCACCGACAAGCATGGAGAGCCACAACCTGAAGACTACAAACAAGGCAGCCCAATCTTTGGGGAACTGCCATTCTAAAACCAAAAGACATGAAGAGAAAGCATCATGAAAACGACCTCAAGAAGTTCATCAAGAAGAAGTTTGGATCGCAGTTGAATTGCGCCAAAGCCCTTGAGGTACGACCTCAGACCGTGTACAACTGGCACACGGCAAACCCAAGGGGAATGCTGAAGTATGCCCCTGAGATTGTGAGCCTATGTGACACGACTTGGACTCAACTGAGTGCCGAGGTGTTGCACCGAGAAAGCGAATTGAAAACTAAGAAACGATGACCCCAAGTAGACCACTCTCATACTCTAGCCTCAAAGCGTTTGGCAAGAGTCCAAATCACTATCTCTCATACATCGCTGGAGACTCTAAGCCGAGTCCAGCTATGGAACTAGGCACGGCCATTCATTGCGCGGTGCTAGAGCCTGACCGATTCGATGAGACGTATGACCTCAGCGAACATCGAAAAAACACCAAAGCCTATCGTGAGATGGCCGCCCAACGCCCTGAGACAAACTTTCTCAACTCGTCCGATTGGAACACGGTAAGTAGGGTCAGCGATGCGGTAAAGATGCAAGACCACCACGACCTCATATCCCTTGCGGATCGCTATGAAGTAGAGGTCACGGGGAACATCAAGGGTCTTCCCTTTCGTGGCTTCGTTGACGCGATGGGTGTCAACTACCTAGTAGACCTCAAGACGTGTCGAGATGCAAGCCCCCAAGAGTTTCAGCGTAGTGCTTGGAACTTTGACTACTACTTGCAAGCTGCCGTCTATTGTGAGTTGACGGGCTTGCGTGACTTTTGGATAGTTGCTTGTGAGACCCAAGCACCATACAACGTGGTCAGCTACTACATCTCTGACGAGTACCTCGATAGGGGTAGAGCCAAACTCTATGACCTGATTGAGAAGTTCAAGGCTTGGGATGGTGAGCCACAAGGCTACGCTCAGGGAGACAACTTCTTCACCCTTGATGCTCCACGCTGGGCATGATGGAAAGGCAATTCAAAGGCATTTGGATTGATGCTGAGATATGGCTACACCCTAGGCTCTCGGCAGTAGACAAGGTGCTACTTGCTGACATACACTCCTTCACGGGCAATGGCAAGACCTTCTACAAGACGAACGACACCATTGCACAAGAGTTGTTCGTGTCAGTCAAGACGGTCTCACGCTCTATGAAGAAGCTAAGTGAGATGGGTTTGATCCGTATAGGTGGGACGAAGCGCAAGAGGCTTGCGTGGTCGCTCTACCAATCGGGACAAATTGACCATCATGCTGGACACAATGTCCTCGATACGAGTCAAAATGTCTCTTCAGATGGGTCAGATTGTCCCACTACTAATACAAGTACTAGTCCAAGTACTAATACATCTACGGAAAGGGAATTGGTTTACCCTTTTGAAGATGAGCGATTCAAGAAGGCATGGGCTGAATGGATACAAGAGCGACGAGATAGGAGGCTACGCAAGTACACCTTGAGAGGTGAGCAAAGCGCACTCAGCAACCTAGGCAAAATCTCGAACCTCGACCTTGAGACTGCCCTAGCCATCATTCAACAAAGCATTGCCCAAAACTATCAAGGGCTATTCCCAATCAAACATGACAAAAGAACTAGCAAAAAATTCGATTCACTTAAGTATAGAGACTATCTCAGCACCCTCGGTCAAGATGACCCTTGAGAAGGCATGGGACACAGGACTCAACGTGAAGGGCGCGTTTAAGAGAGAACCTCAACTCGTCCACATGACTCTCACCGCACTTCTTAAGGATGCGGTTGACTACCTGGAAATGAACAAATCATTCAGGCATGAGGGCGATTACATTGAAGCGGTCAGCTATCTCATAGAGGAGTTTCCCGTGATGAAGCTCGAAGAATGGAAGGTCATTTGCACACGCTTGAAAGCGGGCTACTATGGTAAGATGTACGAGCGTCTCAAGCTGCCTGAGCTGGTTGAGATATTCAAGAGCCACGAGTCAGAACGTGCCGAGTACATGGAACGTCAACACGAGCGATCCAAAGCTCAAGTCAACAACTTGCCCCCCATCACCCCTGAGCAGCAAGCCAAGTGGAAGGCATTTGTCAAGTCTCTTGACTTGCCTCAACGCGCCCCCAAACGCTGGAAGTTTATACCCTACCCTAACTCAGACCCTGAGCAGTACGAAAGAGATTTAGCAAAACGCATGAATAAGGATGGCGATGAGCAAGACATGAAACAAGGAGATGCACCATGAAAGCACACAAGCCAAAACAACCGAATGACTGGAAGACCCCTCAGTCATTCTACGACAAGCTCAACGAGACCTATGACTTTGACTTTGACCCATGCCCCTTCCAACACGACATGAGTTGGGATGGATTGCAAGTAGAATGGGGTCAGAGCAACTTTGTCAACCCGCCCTACTCTAGACCACACTTGAAAAACTTTATTCTCAAGGGAATTGAAGAGAGCAAGAAGGGTAAGTTGTGTGTGTTCTTGATACCCGCGTCAACTGACACGGCTCTCTTCCATGATCACATTCAGCCTAATGCTACTTCAATAGAGTTTGTCAGAGGGAGACTTCGCTTTGAGGGCTACAACAATGAGGGCAAATGGTGTAATCAACCAGCGATGAAAGGAAGCATGGTGGTAGTTTTTGGCTCTTGTGAAACGCAAGAGAGATGAGCAGGACACTACACGAGAAGAATCTTGAAGCAACCGTGAAAGCCTTGCGTGAGCAAATCGCTGACATGAGGGCTGACATGGTCGAAGATGCCAAGACAATCAAGGACTTGAGGCAGCAACTCAAAACAGAGGACAATGCTTAGGCATGGTTCTCTCTTCTCAGGAATCGGAGGCTTTGACTTGGCTGCCAAGTGGGTGGGATGGGAGAACGTCTTTCATTGTGAGCGTGACCCCTTTGGTCAAAGAGTACTCAAGCATCACTTTCCTAATTCAATAGCCCATGAAGACATCACTATTTTCCAGGCAACTCAGTATCGAGGACGAGTTGACATCATTACAGGCGGATTCCCCTGCCAACCCTTCTCCAATGCAGGTGAAAGAAAGGGAGCAAAAGATGACCGTCACCTCTGGCCTGAAATGCTTAGAATCATACAAGAGGTTTGCCCAACATTCGTCGTGGGTGAGAATGTTCTTGGCCTCCTTAATTGGAGTGGACAAAAAGGAAGAGGTCAAATGGTATTCGACCAAGTGTGCCTTGATTTGGAAGCTGAGGGCTACGAAGTCGCACCGATTGTACTTCCAGCTTGTGGCAAAGACGCACCGCATAGAAGAGATAGAATCTTCTTTGTTGCCTACTCCAAGGCTAAACGATTACAAAGGGGGGACGGCAAAGGAGAGGGTGGACGGAGGCAGCCGCAAGGGGGAGCTTTGTCATTTCATAAGTCAGCAAATTGGCAAGGCTTCCCAACTGTCCCCCCTGTTTGTAGAGGAGATGATGGGCTTCCCCAAGGGCTGGACGGCATCTCCCTTTCAAAGTGGAGAAGAGAAACCATAAAGGCTTATGGAAATGCCGTAGTACCCCAAGTAGCATACGAGATATTCAGAGCAATACAAGAGACCTATGAAAACAGTT
>VTLG01000121.1_pt1 | contig 25054 bp, 31 predicted proteins | sample 4694571 | NCBI WGS metagenome assembly VTLG01 (sample SAMN12604809, study PRJNA352737) | marine metagenome | biome: ENVO:00000447; feature: ENVO:00000209|ENVO:00000569|ENVO:01000036; material: ENVO:00002151; isolation source: viral sequences binned using virsorter ...
AACTCTTCGACCTTTCCAATCTTTTCTATCTTGTGCGAATAAATGCCCCCCTAATTGAGAAGCAATCCATTCCATAGCCCTTTTCTGATATGGTTTCATTTAATTTTACCTTCAATAACCTCAACTGTAATAGGTTTATCCAGAAGACCTTTAATAGTCATATATGCATATGCAGTAAAGATTTGTGGGACTATAAAAGCAACCATTGCTATAGTCCAAAAAACATAGTAATAGTTTTCTTTCTTTTGAGTTCTCATTTTACTACATGCTCCCAGGCCACTTCAAATTTCCTATCCCAATTATCAGTATAGACAGGCACGAAAGCATTAAGTGCATGAGCAATATCTGTAATTTCATCAATCCTACCATGATCTACTGCATCTTGTAGTTCTTCTAGCATAAAATTAAATGTAGTAATATTTGAGAATGCATCCTCTAGATCATTCATCACTTTCCAAGTTTCATTCATTTCAGTCATTTGAATTCACACTCCACCATTATTTCAGTTAAACATGCTAACAAATTTATTTCTTGATCGGCGACGAAAGAGCTCTGATACTGATACTTAGCAATAATAAGAACAGCAGCAGCGACACCAGGGCCACTAAGGGAGTTGTAACAACCGTCATAAATGCGCCTGAGAAGTAAAGTAGGATCATTATCCAAATTATCAACGACCCATTTACGTACTTCAGGAAAGTTCTTTTCCTTAAGGTTTTTAAAAAGATCATTAGTCTTTACGTCACTAAAGGTGGCTAATATACCACTATCTATCTTTCCTCCAACTGAATATCGCTGACATTCGTTAAGGACCCGACGCCAATCTGGGAAATGTTTTTTGATAAGTTCGGCCAGGACTGCCTTATCAGCTTCGCACCGTTCTTGGTCCAGGATAAAGTTAAGTCTTTTGAAGAATTGGTTGGCAATTTCTGGTTTTTGTTTTGCATTTATGGAAAAATCAACGACGGCACAACGGGAATGGAGTGGTTGGATGATTTTGTTTTTATAGTTGCATGTGAAGATAAACCTACAATTACCCACAAACTCTTCCGTAAAAGCACGTAAACAAAGCTGTACGTCCGGAGTTGTGTTATCTGCCTCATCGATGATAACGACCTTGTGTTTAGCGCTAGATGAAAGGGAAAGGGTAGAGGCAAAGTTTTTAGCGTTATTTCTGACAGTATCCAGGAATCTTCCCTCGTCTGATCCATTAATAACATAGACATCTACTCCTAATTCATTACACAATGCTTTGGCTACTGTTGTCTTTCCACATCCTGGTGGTCCAGATAACAATAGATTTGGAACTTCACCACGACTTAAAAAGTCCTTAAATGTTTTCTTAAGGTTATCAGGTAAAATACACTCTTCAATAGTTTTTGGACGATATTTCTCCGTCCAGATAAAATCATTTCTCATAATCAAATAACAAGTTTAGACATGGATATTGCTAGTAAGAATACTAACATTATAACTACATCCCAAGATTTTGTCCTAATAAAATATGGAACGGAAATCGCATCAGCCACAAAGTGCATAAGAGCACCGTAAAAGGCGCTAATGTGTAACACAGTAAAATAAGCGGTAATGACCAGGAACGACCCAATAATTCTTGCAGGTATGTCAAGATGTCTTCTCATCTAAATTTACAGATTCTTCATAAAAAACTTCACCATTCGAACTCAACATTTGCTGAGTCCATTTTCCTCCATCCTTACAGTATACTTCAAGAATAGAATCATGTCCATGCTCTGTTACCCACTTTCTGGACCATCTGTCACCAGTAATATCAGATATCTCAGTATTATAATAGAATCCTTTAGACTCAATCCAAGAGATAAAAATTTCCTCTTGGGTTGGGTCTTGTGGATCCTTCAACATAAAAGCATCGCGAATAGTATTTAAAATACCCATTTTAGTTAAACGTTGAATCAGGCTCTAGTGCTAGGTAATAAACTACATCATGATTCTGATTACTAAACCTTGATAGAAGCTTAGATGATACTACCACATCATAAGTTCCTGGAAGGATCTTAAGATTCTCCTCTTTAAAGTTAAAGACAAACTCTTTATCTGTCTCAGCAACTACAATAGAGAAATCATTAGATGTATCATTCTTCTTATCACGTGCAACCAGTTTCACTACTCCAGCCTCACCAATGGCAGAAATATCAGGAAGTTGATAAACAGATGCTGCTTTCTTCAATGCCTGCAACTGTTCAGCTGTAATAACAAACTCAACATCCTCACTAGGTAGAGTAATCTCTTTCTCTGGTGGAGATACAATAACAGAAGGATCAGCAAAGAAATACTTAGACCTCATCTTCCCTTCTCTAATAACAACATAGTCATTATTAGTAAAATCCAACTCAGGACTAGCATGAAGAGAATGTCCCTGTAGGAATTGATTCAAATCATAAACTCCAAAGTCACGTGGAATATCTTCTGTGATGGTAGCCTCAGCAAGGATATTCTTCATCACAGAAATAGTTCTCAACTTATTCCCTTCCTTAAACAAAATAGATTGGTTAATGGTGGAAAAGTTTTTCAATAAATTAATAGTGTTGGAAGATAGTTTCATTATCAATAAGGATAGTTTGAATCGGGTGGAGTAGTGTGTCCATCAAAATAGTATAATAACAGACAATAATGAATTGCCTTCAAAATATCATTCTTAGGGACACCTTTCTTATCATATCTACTCAAATATTTAATGGCGTTAGATCTACAGAATGATTCTGCATCCCCAACAGATTGAATAAGATCAAGCGTCTGAGTTTGGGATCCCTCTGTAGTATAATGTCCAGAATACGTTGAAGTGACATAAGCTTCAGCATCCTTTAATGCGACATCCTCATTATATTTAAAGAGTCCTGGCTTATCCAAATCAGGTTTTGGAGTTGTGCTAAAATTCAAAGTATCATTAGCAAAACTTCCACCCATATTATAATAAGGAGGAAGATAACTACCTAAACTAGGATAAGCATCATCTGATAATCTAATAGTATCAGATGTACTCAAAACAGTATCTCCACCAAACTCAGAAATACGACCTAGACTAAGAGTATCATTATAATCACTCCCACCTAAATGAGTAGTATTGGCAGATGCTGCACCAAAAGTAATAGTATCTGGTGAATCTGGAGCAGGATATGGATTACCCACTACACTATGCCCATCCTCACTCAATGGGTCTTCTTTTTCATAATAATTTTCCATTAGTTCTTGTAACTCCTCTTTTGTAGCGTCAATCCTATAATGATAGGTTTTCTCATTATCATTCCATCCAGTGGGACAAACTTTTCTATGATCTGGATCATCTTTCAGATCCTTCTCACGCAATCTCTCAAACATTTTAGTCCATCTTTCAGAGTTCTGATCCCCATAATAAAATATATTCATTAATCATTATACATCTTATCCTCTAGATTGTCAAACTCCACATCAGCATCCAACTTAGAATAAAGTTGAAGGAAAGCTTGCTTAGTCTCAGTATCAAATCTATTAATACAGACCTCAATAGCTTTCATCCTATCACCAAAGATAGAATAAGCTCTCATAATGTGAACCAACCTTCGAGTACTAATAAGGTCATCTATACCACCATCAAAGAAAGTCTTTCTAACAATATCAGCAAAGTCAACTAACTTCTTTATAAACTCTGTATCAGTCTCTCCTAGAGTAGCAGCAACCTTCCCTAGTATCCTCTTCTCTGTTGCAGTAGAAGGATACTCTTGCTCAAAGGTTACAGGGAACCTTTCCAAGAAAGCTTCATTCAATACATTAGTTCCAATGAATCTTCCATCATCAGAACCTTTACCTTTTGTATTAGCAGTGGCTACTACATTAAACCCAGGAGAAGGTTTAACATACTTACCAATCTTCTTTAGGAATACACCATTACCTTCCAAAACTGATTGAAGACAAAGGATCTTATTTGATGCTAAGTCTATCTCATCTAAAAGGAGTGTAGCTCCCCTTTCCAGTGCCTCGACAACTGGACCATTATGCCATACAGTGTTGCCATCGATAAGGCGAAAACCACCAATAAGGTCATCTTCGTCTGTCTCAATTGTAATATTAACTCGGATTAACTCCTTATTTAGTTGGGCACATGCTTGTTGGACACTAAACGTTTTACCGTTGCCTGACAACCCCGTAAGAAAGACAGGGTAGAACATATTGGCTTTGAGAATGGCCTTAAGATCGTTAAAAGGACCAAACTTGATGAAGGTATCATCTTTCTCCGGAATGAATGATTGATTAGTAGAAGGTTCAACAGATGGAGCTCTAAATGAACTCTCAATAGTCTCAACAACTTTTGGGGATATTTCTAAATTCCACTTACCACGACCAACTTTATAGTTCTCAATTCTCTTAGTTACTGTCTGATAAGCCATTCCACGGGATGCACAATAGCCTTTAACATCAGCAGCTGTGAACTCTACACCATATGTATCTCTAAGTTCATTAATAATTGGATCATCACTCATTTTTACACTTGGAGAAGAAATCATAATGTGTGTCTTTTAATGTTTATATTATACAGCCTTTAGGGGCTGTGTGGGAAGATGGTAGACGGTTTAGAAAGTGGTCAACAAACCAAATTCATAAACTCACTCAAAACTTTCCTATTTAATGCCTTAGATTTTAAAGATTTAGTAAATGCTGTCTTAATTTTAGACTTAGGAGCATCAGTTTTTACATCAAACTCTGTATCATTACTTAAAAAAGATGATAATATAGCAAAATACCTATCATATCCAGAGTTTTTAAGTGCATAACTCTTTTCTTTCCTAGCTTCTTTCACTTTCTTATCAACACCTTTCTCATATCTATGAAAGAATTTAGCCAAATCTCTGGATTCTACTATCCTAATACCAATAAAATTAACATCTGGAAATGTTTCTCTCAAATCAGTCAATAACACCTTAGTATATTGATAGAAGTAATATGGAAGGGGATAAATGTGTCCAGTCTTCTTATTCCTGAGAAAAGAGCTTCCAGCAAACAAAGCTCTCACCCTCACATCATCACTATCAAATTTTGGACTTTCACGCTTCACCCAACATCCAAGAGGATTAGCCTCACCATCAGTCAAAATAACACATTGAACCTTCTGAACTCCAGTTTTATTCTTAAATTCTGGAATAATCTGATGAAGAGTCACTAATGCTTCATTTAAAGGTGTTCCAGATAGTCTATATTGAACAGGAATACCATAACTGGGTATCCGCATCATACTCAAATAACAAGTCAATCTCCACAGATTCAACATTTGAACCTCTATCTGATTCTTCTTAACATCACTAGTCAAAAAGTGAATCAACTTAAAATCTTTAGGCACTTCAAGTGTATTAACCTCTCTCTTAGTAGGAAACTCCTCACAAATACTATGAGCACTACTGAATGCATAGACATCAAAAGGTATTTGAACCTTCTTACAGAACCATATAAGGTTAAAAAGCTGTTTTACAGTATCTTCCAAAACAACTCCCATAGATCCAGACCAATCTAGGATGAAAATAAGTCCGTGACTCTTACCATCAGGAACAATACTTATCTTTCTAAACAGATCTTCACTGAATTTATAGTTATGAAGTTTAGTGGTATCCAAAACTCCAGTTTTAGCTAAGGATGTTCTAGAATGAGCATCAGCAGCCTTTTTACACTCAAATTCTTTCACCATATAATTAACTTCTTTCTGAGCAGATCTCTTAATCTTAAGATATTGCCCATCAGTTTCACTCAACTCTTCCTTCCACTTTAAAAATTCAAAGATCAAATCAGCAGTTACTTTATCATTAGGGACAATAACCTGTTCTAAATTGACTTTTGGGACTTCTGCATAGACATTCTGAAAATGACTATTCTCTGTATCACTCAAATCTTTAATATTACTCTCAAAAGACTCTGTTGTTTCTACATCTACCTCCTTGGTTTTTTCTGATTCAGATTTTCCATCATCAAAAAACTCATCAGAAAAATCTTTACCATCATCAGTGTCTGGTTCTATAACTTTACTCTCTACTTTCTTCTCTAATTGATCTACACAATACTTATAAAGTAGTTTAGAAGCGAATATAACATCATCAAAGGTCTTACACTCTTTAATAACCCCATAAATGTCCTCTTCTATCTTATTTTTGAAGGAAATTTTAACAAAATTACCTATTTTCGCGTCAAGATTAATACGATCAGCTAAATTTAACTTATCAACATCTTCACCATCTATCTCAAAAAAGTCTTTTTCATGTAACTCACCATACCCTTTATAGAATGTCTTAGATAATCCAGGAAACTTACGCTTAATTAGCTTCTCAATTCTCACATCTTCTACTACATTAACAAATTGAAAGGGAGTATCACCCCAATCTTCATCTGGAGTATAAAGAGCGTGTCCTACTTCATGTGATACTAGTAAATCATAGACATCATGACTAGCCTTATCCCACAAAGGAAGAGTAAGAACTCTCCTAGTAACATCAAATGAAGGTGTTTGTACCTTCTGATGCTCTATTATAAGGTTCTCAGCAGCCAATAACTTGGCTAACATACCCTTGACTTCAAAATTGATAGCCATAAATTTTTTTCTGTATGACTCTATAATACAACAAAACCTGGAGCTATGCCCAGGTAACCTACCACTTCTTCAACTGTCACACGTACTAAACCCCACCCGGAGAAAGATGGGGTTCTAAGTCTTACGACCTCCTTTAGTATGCTATTCTAGAATGTGTCTACAGAAACGCTTTGCGTCGTGATCTGAAGTATCACACTCAGTCAAGCATTGGAAGTAATCGGACATGAGTTCGTAATTAGAATCTGATTCTACATCATCTGTTTTACCAACCTTCCAATCTGCCAGCTCATTGTGAGATACTAGATTATGCATGATTGTTAATCCTCCCCAACTATCATTATTTATATGTTGATATCCTGACATAGAGTATTTAAATTAAGAAAAATAAATACCTAGTTATTCATACTCATATGTGAAAATCCCTTCACCTTACTAAATTCCATAACATTATTAAACTTCTCTTCCATGCCCTGCTTATGGGAAATTACAAAGATATTACAATCTTTAACAGCGTATTTAATAATCTTAATAAACTCATCACTACCAGGACCGTCCAAAGAGCTGTCTAAGGTTTCATCAAATAAGAGGAGATTTGTGTTAACACTATTCTTAAAACGTGCTACATCTCTCCATGTCAATATAAGTGCCAAATCTATCCTAGATTTTTCACCCTCACTAAAAGAAGAGTAGGTAAAATCTTCTTGTATGGGGTTTTGGATGGTTTCATTAAACTCCTCAGATAACTGGAAGTTTATATAGAAATCCATCATTTGAAGGTACTTATTAACCTGCTGATTGATGAGAGGAAGATACTTCTTGATAATCTTTGATTTCACTCCACTGTCTTTTAAAAGACTATAAGTGAAGCTATAGTAAGAAATATCCTCTCTTCTTTTAGCAAGGTGTTGATAAGTGTCTTCTAAACTATTATTGAAATCACTTAACTTTTCATACTCAGAATTTCTGTTTTGAAATTGTTCGGAAGTTCTTTGAATTTCCGATTCCAGTTGTTGGATTTGTTTTTGACAACTAGAGATGTGAGTATTGTTTTTAGTAATGCCATTAAGTAGTTTACTTACCTCGTTCGATAGGGCTTTAAATTGTGATTCTCTCAACTCTTCTTTTTGAATCGCTTCCTTGAGTTCTTCATAACCCTTCTGCAACTCCTTTGCTCTATTTTTAGAATCACTAATTTTATTTAACCGAAACTCTTCTTCTATAGATTGTGTGCAGGTAGGGCAAACCCTATTCTCTGTGAAGAATTTATGGTCTTTAGTAATGGATGATACCTTATTGGACAATTTACCCTTCAAAGGCATCATTTTCTTAAGAAGAGTGGGAGCATTTGATAGCTCCTCCATCTCTTTCTTCCTATCAAAAACTTCATCTTCCGTTGCATGATTGTCCATTACATACCTATCACACTCTTGAATTAGATTTGTAATCTTTCCCCTACTATCTTCAACACTCTGATTACTTCTACACTCCAACTCCTCAATAAAATTCTTCTGCATCTTAATCTTATCCAATACAGAATCTTTCTTATACTCTAATGTCCTAATCTCTTCATTACAACTACGAATCTTTTCCTTCACAATAACATTCATAGAAGAGAAGATTTTGATGTCTAACAAATCTTCAACCACATCCTTTCTATGACTAGTGGTGAGTTGCATAAAAGGAATGAAAGAGCTACTACCCAAGATTACAATCTGAGTAAAAGACTTATAATTCATCTTCAATACATTCTGCTCTAACCACTTCTGTTGGTCAAGAGAATGTGAAGATTGGTCTAATAATTGTCCGTTATTATAGATCTTAAAGATATTAGGTTTTATACCTCTTACTATCTTCCAACCTACTGTATTAACAGTAAACTCAATCTCTACTAAACAATCCTTCTCATTAACACTATTAACTAGCTGTCCTTTGTTTATACGCCTAAACGCCTTCCCGTATAGGCTAAAACAGAGGGCATCCAAGATCGTAGATTTCCCGGCTCCGTTAGAGCCTAATATCAGTGTAGTAGAATTTTTATCTAGCTCAACCTCAATAAATTGATTGCCAGTCGAAAGGAGATTCTTCCAGCGAATCTTTTCAAATAAAATCATATGATATTTCGTCTGGTGGTATCACTATATCATTAGGAGTGATAATTGCATACTTATGGCCATGAACTTCACAAGTCTTAATCATTACTTCATCATCAATTTCTATAACGTTCATTCTAGGATAGTCTCTATCTTCTAGTTGTAGAGCATATCTGGTGGCATCATCTTCCTCCACAAAGATATAAAGAACATTCTCTTTATCCTCATCTACAACAGAATAAGCACCCTCCCTTTCCTTTCCTTTTCTAGCTAAGATATACATCAAACTAATTCACAAGCCTCCTGATATACTGATTTCATCATATTTTGGATTCTTGTTTTATCCAAATCAGTCTCAAATCCATTAATATATGTATCCAAAATGGAAAGAGTATCCTCAGATTCAACTGCTTCATCATCCTCTTCCTGATACCACCCATTAAAGTCAAAGTTTTCAACTACCTTCAACTCTGCTACATTTACAGAATAAAGTTTGTCAATAAACTTTTCAAACTGATGAATATCAGATTTTTTACGAACAATTATTTTAACAATCTTACCTTCATACTCTCTAACATCAAATGTTTGATAAGGAGTATCCTCATAATTAATAACCTTAAACATACTATAAGGATTAACTACATGCTCATGCTCTAATGTTTCTGTATCAAAAATATGGAAACCTCTATCATCTCCCACATCAGTCCAATACATTTCATAGGCATTACCTAGATAAAATATGACACCATTATCACTCCTGGTGTGGAAGTGTCCTGAGAAAACCTTAGAGAACTTCTCAAATCCCTGGCTGTCAAAACCCGAATCCATGATGACGTGTTTATTAACTTTAAATCCGGTGAGCTCAAGGTGACCCATCGCAACTTTGCAACTTGTATCTTTAAGAAGCTTGACAGTCTTCTCAGTATTTTCAGAGGTAATCCAAGGAATGAGTAAAACATCTAAATTATCTAACTTAATTTCTGTTGATTGATTATATGTATGGACATTATTATATTCACTTAAAAGTAAATCAATAGAATTAATCTCATTTGTATTCTTATAATAAGCATCATGATTACCTACTATAAGATGAAGGGCAATACCCCTATCTCTTAAAGGATCGAAGAATACTCTCTTTGCCCATGCTAAAGCAGAAAAATCAACACCCTTTCTACTATCAAAACAATCACCCATATGAACGACGGTTTTAATTCCTAACTCATCTAACTTAGGAAAAAAAGTATTCGCATAAAACTCTTCAAAATAATCATGGAAAATTCTAGAATTTTTACGACAACCGAAGTGAGTGTCTGTTATGATGGCTGTCTTCATTGATATCTCAACTTGCTATGGACAGTATCCTTAATCTGATTATAGTCAGAATAGTTTGCCATGTCAAGATCGTTGGCATCCATAACCTCATCAAAATTCGTCTTCTCTAAAATCTTATTCTTAATCTCCAACTGCTTCTTCTCTTGAGAGATTCTTCTTAAGAAAGCATAATAGATTATTTGTGTAAAATATGCAAAGGGGTTTTTGGATTTCTCTGGAGAGAAGTTGTGAATGTAGCGAACACAATTCTCAATCCCATCACAAATCATGTCATCCTTAAACATGTAATTAACAAAGTTTGGCTTAAAGGATAAGTGATTAGCAATCTTAAGGAAGCACTCACCAATATATCTAGGAATGACAGGCTTAGGCTTTCCTTCTAACTTAGCTCTTTCAATTTCTGCGAAGTAATTCTCAAGAGCGTTAAGAAACTCTTTATTGTTTACATAGTGTTCGGATCTCTTTGCACGTCTCATTAGATTAACTTTTGTTATCTATATTATACCACAACATTAAAAAGTTGACAAGTTCCCAAAATCCCTTTAGAATACTTTTGTCGGGATAAAAAGGTTAATTGCTACTTATTCGAAACGCTATGGAGCTTTAAAGTCCTTTAAGTCTACTTTAAAGAGTTTCTCTAGAGCAGCTTTAGCGTCTTCCACACCACCTATTCTACCCATCTTCTTAGTTACTTTAGAACGATTCCCTCTATTACATCTACTAGTATAATCTTGATAGTTAGCAATCATTTCCATATCTTGAGATTCAGAGATGGTAAGAACATCTTCCATATTAATAATAAACATATCTTCTCTACTTGTCTTCAACCAAGGTTCAAACTTATAAGCATGAACCGCTCCTCTAGTTTTAATCTCTTCAATTATAATAGGATTAGATAGTATCAACATAGTTCTATCACCTTCATCAGAAGCAGCTACCTTAGCATATACTTCTTCACCATTTTTAAATTTTATAGTTCCATAAAAATCTTCTTCGATTCCCATACTTACCTCCTTAGTCTTTTATATTAATTGATATAATCTCATAGTTAAACTGTTCTTGTGCGTATATCTTCACTCTTTCAATGAAATGATTTAAAGTATAGTTTTTTCTATGACCTTTGGTTAGGTCATCAGCTATATCATAAAGTTTGGCTTTAGTTTTAGAATTACCTTTCCTAAGGACTCTTCCTATAGATTGAAGGTTTCTAATTCTAGATTTTGATGGTGAGGCAAATATCAGATTGTGAAGGTTTTTGATATTAATACCAGTACTGAAAGTGCCATAAGATGCTACAATAATAGCATTTCCTTCTTGTTCAGTAATTTCTCTAACGGATTCTCTATCTTCAGCATCCACGCCACCATGGATAAAGAAGAGTTTCCTGTCACCTTGTATAGAATTATTTAGCATTTCATACAATATAGCTCCATGAGTCTCCACTCTGCTATACAATATAAGTGTATTGCCTTTTAAATCTAATGCCAAATTTTTTATGAAGTTATTCCTTTTTGGATGACTAATAAGGAATTGAATCTCATCTTCATAGGTATCAAATTTCTGAGGAGTATATTTTAAAATCAAACACTGAATATCTAGTTGAGATAAATGACCCTTCTCTATAAGCTTCTTAGTCTGTGTCACCTTATATGATGGACCAAAAACCCCTTCTAAGACCCACTGATGGGTCTGTGTCCCATCTAAAGTTCCAGTAAACCCATATCTATACTTGGCATGATGTAAGTGCTCCATAATCTTGATAAGGGACTTACTTTTGAAAAGATGCGCTTCATCCCCTATAATGACATCATAATCTTCAAAGAATCCCCTATCTAGATTATAAACAGATTGCCATGTTGTTATAGTAACTTCATTAGTATTAACTCTTTCTCTCCCTCCATATATCCTATGACAATGATTCTTAGCATCCCACCCATAATCTTCAAAATCTTTAAACATTTGTTCCACTAAACTTGTAGTAGGAACAACTAACAATACTTTCTGATTTGATTCAACGTAGTATCTTACTACGGCATATATCATTAAAGATTTGCCTGAAGCAGTTGGTGATATAAGCAGTTTCCTATTATAACGAAGTGCCCCATATATTGCTTCAAGTTGATAATCCCTTGGCTTGATATTGGTAATAGTTTTAACGTATTCCTTGACACCTTCCCTTGATATTCCTTCATTAATCTCAAAGGGATTTCCGTAATATTTGTTATGTATAAACTCATAGGTGTAGTTGTGATTTTCTGCAAAGGCTACAACTTTATCTAAGAGCCCAGCATATATTCTTTTAGTTTGTAGGTTATATAGACGAATTTTACCATCCCAGAATTTCTGCCTATACTGTGGCATAAATTTTGCACCAGGAGCATCAAAAGTAAACCTGTCTTGAATTTCTCTTTCAATATGAGGTTCTGTTTTAACTTTTATATAAACTTCATTAACCTTTTCTATAGTCAAATCAGCCATTCATATAACAATAATGCTATATGTATTTATTACCCTAGTCCAGCAGTAAATTTCATAAACTCAATTGCATTCTTAATTTGATACCCTCTATTATTAACTTGTTTGATTATATCAGTTAAGTAATTCAACATCACATCATAATACTCTACCTTCAAAGTTATATCAGATACTGAAATATCTGAGTCTAAGTATGCAGACATAGTTTCTTTATCCCTTATCTTTTTTGGGAAGGGATTTTCTACATACACCTCTGGATGTGCTTTACCAGAGAAGTATTCATAACGTTCATGTCTAATCTTTTTTCTTTGTTGCTCTGCTTTCTTTTTCAATAATGATAAAGTATTATAAATCTCATAATATTTTGCATGTAGCATAGGGATATTAGTAGATTCCGTATGGAGATTATCCATATCAATCTTAGAATCCTTCACCCATAATGTTTGTATTTCTTCAAGATTCATCATAATTCAAATTCTCTTATAATAATTAACAATCCCCGTAACCTATTCCTCTGATATTGTAGATTGTGTATTTGAATGATACTTGAGCTGTAAAATATTCCAAATCCTGTTGAGTAGCATCAAAGTCCAAAGTTGATAAAGAATAAGGAAACATATTCTCAAAATAAACTTTAAACTTAGTATTCATTTGTGAATCAAGAATACCTAAAGTCCCATCAGAATAAAGATTTAACTGACTCTTTTCGGGTTGCTTAAAATCAGATTCTTCTTTTTGAAAATTATAAATCTCACTTAAACTTTCAGGGAATCCAAGACCCCTCATCCAATGTTGAATCTCTGTATAGTTTTCTAGATTCTCATCTACAAGAAACCTTAAAGTTAAATCCTCAAAATCCATCTTATCGCCAGGAAGAGGAATATCCTTTAGATAAGTAGGTTGCTCTGCAACACCTAATGATATTGAAGGAATATTGACCATATTCCCAAAATAAGAAACCTTAGGAGCTCTTTGAATTTGAAAATGAAAACCAGTAGGCGCTAGAAAATTTCTATTTTCAATTTGACCTGGTATAGCTCTTCTAACAGCCATTAGATCATTCCGTTACAACAGTGGAATTAGCAAACCATTTAGGTGTCCAAGTAACACCATTCATAGTAACAGTAGTTGCTTTTACAGCATCAGCTGCCGACTTAGCAGAAAACTGCTTTCTATCAGCATATGTTTCTGTCCAGGTATTCTCACCTTTCCAGTAAACATCACCTACCAACTTACCTGGAGTTTTAATGTGATATGGCATTGTTCTTAGTTTTTAACTATTTATTACTATGTCCAGCGTGTAACTACTAGTTCAATACTATTATCTACTTTAACAGTTTCTTCTGCAATAGTAAACCCTTCTTCTGTAACAGCTGCATCAAGAATGGCTCTAGCATATTGTTGAGTGACTTTTTGAAGGAATCTTTCTACTGGGACATTAAGATTCCAATTATCAAGCTCAGCAACTAACTCATAAGTTTCTGTTTCTGAATTCCACTTAAATCCAATATCATTTGTCAAAGCAATTTCCGCCAAAACCACTGGGTGATTCTCTGCATGAGAAGGGTTTGTAATAACCAACTCTTGATTCTCTTTAATTTCATAATTTAGAGTTTGCAATGCCTCAATCAAATAAGGAGCTTCCTTTATTTTAGTCTTTATGTTGCTGAAGTGAGACATGATCCTCTGTTGTTACTGGTTGATTTAAATAATACTCAGGCTTTAATTCTCTCAGATTTAAAACACCAAGTCTTTCTTCAATTTTTCTAGTAACATTTTCACAAGTACTACCTTGAACACCTATAACTTCTTCAGTCACAGTGCCATCTTGTTTAATAGTAAACTTAATTGTTTCTTGTGCCATTTGTTACATCATAATGTCGAGTTATTTATTAACTTCATCCATAAAAGATCTAAAATTCTTTCTTATCCTTACCGAATTCTGTTCATCCATGATCTCTATAAACTTATTAGAGGCTGCTACTTGTGAATCTACGTCAGCCAAAGACAATTTTTGAACTGGATATACACCAGCAAATCTCCACTTAGCCAATCCAGATTGTCCTGGTGTTTGATAATCCTGTGATAGATCATCAATAGCAGGAGGAAATAACCTCTTATCAAGTCCAGCTACAGGACCAGAATCAGTAGCATCTGATGTAAACCCCAAGTCAGTACCTGGAGCATTAGCTTTCATCATTTCTTCTTTAAATGATTTAAACTGTCTCATCTTCTTGTAGTTGTTCCTCTAACTTAGACTTAGCAGCCTTTACACCAGCAAGTCTAACTTCTAATGATTGTTCCCAAAAACGAAGCATCTTAAGTCTCCATTTTTGATGATCATCTACACTCATTCTTCTACTACAAATCATTTTAGTCCGCAGGTCTCCAGTATATTATTTATGTTAAGCAATAAAAAAGGGACTCAAAAGAGTCCCTGTAGTTTGTGATATGGTTTGTACCATTAAATCACATGAGGTTTTTAACACCAACTCTTCTGTAGTAGCGGTTGGAGTTAATACGGAGTCTACCAAGACCCTGAGTTGTACCTTCTGCGAATGGGTTAGCAACCAAACCATATCTGGTCTTGAAGCCAATTTTGGGCTGGAAGGTGTTCTCCCCAACAGCGCGTACCATCTGGAGAGGAACGTAAGGACAATAGAATAGACCTGCGTCATAAGGTGAAGAACCTTTGTAACCACAGACATAATACTGATTACCAGAGTTAGTCTGAGCGTTAGCAGAACTGAGGTTAGCGGCATATGGGTCAATATAGACCTTGAACTTACCATTGATAGTACCAGCAAAGGTGTTGCCAGTGTCATCAACATTCAGGTTGCTATTGAGTGCTGGAGTGTAATCCAGGATGCCAGCCATCGTAAGAGCAGAAGCAACATCAGCTGAACAGAGAACCATGTTCCCTTTTCCGCGACGTGTTCTTTGTGCGATTGCGTTTGCGTCTCTTTCAATCTGGAACAGAAGTCCTTTGAACTTCTCAACAGACCATCTACCATTGGAGTCAATGTCCAGGTCAAACTGACCAGCGGTAGCTGTGTTAGATACAGCGCCTTGTTCAGCAACCTTGTAGATTGTTCTAATAACTTCTCTGTTGATCTCAGCGAGGATTTCAGTAGAGAGGATGTTAGCCAGTTCTGCTTCAGCGTTCAAGCCATGAATAGCCTTGAGGTCTTGAGCCAGTTCCAAACTGTACTCAGCTTTCAGTGCTCTTGACTTGGCGGTAACAGTAACCTTCTCAATACTGAAGGCCATCTGACCGAACTGGACACCATCGCCAGAACCAAGGTTCTCAGCGTCTCCAGTAACCATACCTTCACCAACGTTATAAGCGCCAGTTGAGGTAGAAGCGGTAGATACAGGGTTAAGAACTGAAGGGTTAGTACCACTCTGTGCGGTAGTACCCAAACCAACCAGTGCATCAGCCATACCAGCGGTCATTGCTGAACCAGCTGGGTCTAGGTTAAATGCGGGTTGTCCAGAGAATGCAGTATCTGCTTCATCGAATAGAGCCTCAGAACCAGACTGAGTCTCATATCTAGAACGCATAGCAAAGATGAGTCCAGTAGGACCACTCATTGGTTGAACACCAGCCAAGTCATAAGCGACCAGGTTAGGCATTGCGCGTCTAATCAGTGAGATTAGAACAGGGTCGAAACCAGCAACAGGACCAGCTGCTGCGGCATCACTACCAAAACCACCACCAGCGCCAGCGGCGTTAGCAGAGTTGGTAGGAGGAGCTTCCATCAGGTTGATACCTGAGTTAAATGCTTGCTCCTCTTTAAGGAATTTTTCTTGGTTTTCTAACAGGACAGCGGTAACGCTTCTACGATGAGAGTCTTTGATTGGATCAAGACCTTCATAGTCTAGAAGAGGTGCCCACTTTTCCTGCAGATGTTCGGATTGGAACATTGCTTGTTTACCTATCTAAAGTGTATGTGTTTGAATTAATGTTAAATTCAGTTTGTTATTTTCTAAATGCACCTAATGTTCTGAGATAAGCGTCCATTCCAGGAGCAGAAGGCTCAGGAGTGGAATCTACACCCTCGGAAAGGGTTTCAGGACTGGTGGACTTAGAGGTTGGTGTTCTTGAGAAGTAAGACTCCTTCAATACTTCCAACTTGTCACGATATTCTTCTTCACTTTCAAACTCTACACTTTCGGAAAGTGTGGCAAGCTTCTCTTTCTGAGTGGCAGCTAGGCCTTCAGAAACTTGAGCTAGAATACCATCAGCTTCAGACTCAGCGAGTCTTCTGTTGAGGCCAATATTCTTCTCAATCTGCTCGTTGAGTTTCGTCTCCATGTCATCAAGTTTTTCTACCATAGTCTCAAGGACATCATATTTCTCTTCAGGAATTTGTACATAATGTTCTTCAAATAGACCCTTCATTCCTTCAAGGAACGATTCAGTCATTTCAGTTTTCAGTCCATGCTCAATGGCTAGTTGATTCTCTGTCATCCATTCTTGAGAAACATACTCAAGGTAAGAATCAACTCGCTCAGTCAAAGATGATTTAACCTCTGACGTTGCTTCTTCGAGTTTCTCTGAGTACTGAGCCTCAAGAGATTCTTGAATTTCTTTGATTTTAGAATTAAGAGCGGCTTCAAAGATCGTCTTTGCTTTAGCCTTAAACTCTTCGGAAAGATCTTCACCACCTAGAAGTGCGTTGACATCTTCATCCATGTCATACTCAGCTTCAGGGGTTTCTTGCTCAGCCACTACTTCATCAGTAGTAACTTCGTCTTCCACAACAACTTCCTGATCAGCTTGTAGTTCAGAAGCTTCATCTTCCTTAGCTAGTTTCTGCATTGGTTCAGCTGCTTTAGCTCCTCTGTTAACTACATCCTTTACAGTCTTAATTTTTGGTTCCTTAAGTTTAGCGGAATCATTAGTTGGACTATAATTCTCAGGTGAAGGACCTCCAAGATCCTCCCAGTTATTACCAGGTAGCTTTTCGATGGCTTGATCGCCAGCGGCAGCGTTAGCATTCACAGCAGTTTTAGATTGCTCCATTTCTTGTAAGTCTCCACGGGACATTGTTGGACTCTCCGATTTTCCTATTAAAATCTATATTTATTTAGAATATTAAAACTTTACAATGAACTTAAGAAGTCATTGAAAATATTTAATTTCTGTTCATCTAGTTGTTTTTGATCAACTAGAGTGTTAATTTGTTTGTATGTTTTAGCGGCTGCCCTCTCTCTGAGGATACCACCATCCCATACCCAATCCTTACCTTCCATAATACCTTCTACAAAAGCATCTGGAGCTGAAGGATCTGCTACAATATCAGCAGCAGTTGAAAGCATAAAGTCATCACCGACAACATTTACACCTTCTCTGGTTGCCTTAAGAGAACCAATTCCTCTTGAAGATACACCCAGTTTTACTCCCTCACCAATTAAGGACTTAGCTATACTACCCATTGGTGTGGAAAGGATTTTAGCCTTTCCAATAAAATTAGCTCCACTCTCTTTGAGTGAAATAATCTTATGGGATACTCTATCAAGATTAACAGTAGGACCTTCTGGATGACCCAGCTCTCCTAATGCTCTACCTGATTGAATGTGGTTTTCATTATATCTTTGAACTTCCTTTCTCAGGACGCTCATAGGATACATTCTACCATTTCTGTTTTGAAGATCGCCTTGTAAGAAGATACCTTCAATAAACATAGACTTTTTACCGTTCTTTTCTTCGACGATAAATTCTACTGTTTCAATTTCTTCTCTGATTAATTTCATCAGGCTCCTCCTGAGACTTGAACTTGTTGTACATAAGCATTACCACTACCAGACACATTTTTAACAGCTACTTTAACTGATAGTCTCAATTCAGCCCATGATGATTCAAGAAGTGCTGCTGGATTTCCACTAGAAGAATCATTAGCTACTACAATTCTTGTGCTGAAATAACCATTAATACCAGCTGTATTATTAACAGACTGAACTTCTTTGTGACCAAAATTATAATCACTTTGTCCACTTCCTCCAACTACGCTAAGAGTGACATAATCTCCAGCAGCAAATGGTGATCCAGTGCCTTCTGGGAAATCAATAATAGTAGTAGCGCCTGTAGTAATTCCAACTACCCTTTGAGCACTTGGTTGTCCAATACTAATTGTTTCTGGTATACCAGAAACCAAGAAGTAATCTGCAGTAGTTGCAGTTGGATTACCTCCAACTTTAACATATGCATTTTGTCCAACAGAAACAACTCTCAAAGTATCTGATTGTTGTGAAATTGCAGATGATTGAGCTGACGTACCTGTCGTCGCAACAGTAACACAATTTCCTACTGGTTTATGAGCCATTATTTTTAAATTACAATATTCCTATACGGAGTTATTTATAAAATTAAACGGCTCCTCCAACAGGAAGCTCATCTCCTACAGTAGCATCAACCACTGAAGTTTCGGGATCTTCCTCTTCTTCACTATCCAATTCTACATCAGATTCAAACTCATCAACAGTTTCCTCTTCATCGTCCAAATCTACGTCCTGATCAAATAAAGATGCTGCCACATTGGGTCTAATAGCATCAATCTTCTCAGCACTCTTTGCAAAAAGAATATCCTTTATCTTATCACTTGCTTGTGCAGCTGAATCGTCACTTGCAAGAATATCCATTAATTCATCCATATCTAAAGTTATGACACGACTTTATTTATTAGAACTCCCCACCCTTTATTTCACTCTTAGTAAAATCATCTATTTCTGGATCTTTATTGGGAGGTGCTGGTGGAGTAACCATAGCATCAGGAGTTACAGCAGCTTCTGGAGGAGCTTCATCTGGAATCTCCATAGGATCAAGAATCCTACCATCAGCAATTTCCTTCTCAATCTGCTTATCTTCCTCAATAATCTCCTCGTCAGTCTGACGAAGAATCTTACGACGAATGTAATCAGCTGAATAGTATCTACCTACATATGGGTCAGCCAAAGTAGCCAAGTTAAGTCTTTCAGTAGTCAATTCTGCATCCTTCAACTCTGCAAAGTGATTATCATAGAGGAAGTCATATTGGATATGATCTGCCATCTTCTCCCAATCTTCTGGAGTAATTACATTCTTCAGGAGTAATTGAGTCTTCAACATATCATTAAACATGGCTGAGAATCTCTTTCTCATCCTACCAACAAACTTACTAAACTTGATTTCATCTCTCAAGATCTCTGATGATCTACCAAGACTAAATCCACTACCTTCACCATCAATTCTGGTTTCAGGTACATTTAGTGCTCTATAAAGCTTCCTTTGGAAGTAATTAATGTCAGTAATTTCGCCAAGATTTTGTCCACCTGGAAGTGTAGTAATTTCAGTTCCTCTACCACCTTCTCTTCTAGGAAGCCAGAAGTCTTCCATCATAGACATAAACTTCTTGTCGTCCCTAATTTCACCAGTTTGAGCATCATAAACTAACTTGTTACGATACCTCATCATAACATCACGAAGGTATTGCTCTGCCTTCATCTTAGGAAGATTACCTACATCAATATAGAAAATTCTTCTTTCAGGAGCTCTTGATAATCTGTAAATAACAAGACTATCCTCAATCATCATTAACTGATTAAGAGGCTTAATGGCTTTATGAAGCCAAGAAAGAGTAGTACCTTTATTTCTATCTACCAATCCAGAAGTACAATAAGTAACAGAATCACGTGCCAACTTAATAGCTTTTTGGGGATTAGAAGAACCAGAATAAACTAATGATCCACCTTTATCAAACCCTTGAGGGTTGTACATAAAGTACTCCTCAATAGGAGGAAAATTATAATTCGCTGGGTTTTCTCTATCAGCAGTATTCTCAAATCCCTTTTGATCGTTCTTATCCTTCTTTAAATGACGTATATAACGTATCTTAGAAGCATCAATATATCTTAATTCTTGTATACCTTCATGAGGATTTTTCTGGTCAATTACCTTATTATAATATAATCTACCATCAATATACCAATTTCTGAATATTTCGTGTGATTTTTTATCAAAATCTAATAGCTCAAGTATATATTTAAACTCATCTCTAACTACTTTTTTAATATTATCACTAGCATTTAAATTAGATAGTTCTATAGATATAGGACTATCATTAGTATCAGATACAATTGCTTCATTTACAATATCCTCAATAGCACTATCACACTCTGGATAGAGTGCCATTGAACGATATCTTCTTATTAAATCATTCTCTGTTCTATATACGCCTTCAATATCTACATACGAACCAAAAAACCCGGAGCTAATGTAGTGATCCGATCCATCCTGATTATTAGGAGGGACCGGAGACACTACGCCGGGTGGAGTTTTTTCTGTATCCTCAATTGAGAAACCAAACAGCCTCGCCATATCAATATTACTAGAAGTTTACCTTCTAGTATTTATGTTAGTCTACGGTTGCCTGTGCTGTAGTATCACCACTGGAAGCTCCAATAGTGAAGTACTGAACCTGGAACGTAACATCAAATGTTTCAACTGTATCACCAGTATCATAACTCAATGCAATCTCTGAAATAGCGGTTGGGAAGATGTCATAGAACTTATAAGTTCTAAGAACGATACTCTCACCACCCTCATTGATAGTAGCATTAAGAGAAGCACCTCTACCAAGTTGTTGAACTTCAGCGTCTGTCATGTAAGAACTGGGGTTGGAAACGCCAGTAGCGTCATCCAACTTACTCATTACATTAGCCCATCTTTCAAAGGCTGTTCTTACTCTGAAATCCTCATCATTAATGACAGAAACTGTCCAAGGTTCAAAGGTCCTATCTCCAGCAACCTTCAGAATTCTTCCTCTAAAAGGAACATCCACATTCGCTACATTAGAAGCGGGAAGTGTTGCTGATTTACATAGAAATTTGAAGCTCTCATTTTCATCAGCACTCCAAGCATCTTGGATAGATGTTGGGAATGATGCAATAGAGACTTCAAATAAATTGGGGCGTGCACCGCCTCCAGATAATCTTGATTTAAAAGCTGATAATGTTTTAGTGGCAGCCATTGGTTTAATTCCTCCTTTATGTTAATTGCGACCCGGCACGCTTACCTAGGACTGTGTCTTATCAAACAGTTCCTACAACTTCCTGGAATGCAACACCTGTTCTGGTGGCAACGAAAGTTAGGGTGATATAATTAATTGATTTAGTGGGCTTGAGGAAAATATCAGCCCTGAACTCATTATTATCAATAACAGCAGGAGTATTATTTGTGTTGTCACAAACAATATGATAGTCATATAAACCCCTCTTAGCTTGAATGTCGCGCAAGTAGGGTTCCACAATATTCACAAAGTTTGACCTGGTATTTACGTCATTGATTTCGAAGAGTTGTGAGTTAGCAGCTCCTTCAAGTGCCTGTTCCACTGTAAGGAATAGTCTTCTAACATTGATTCTATCGAATGCTGAAGAGTAAGACAGAGCTGTCTTATCACCAAATAGGATAATACCACTTCCTCTTTGGTTGATGATAGAGTTAACTCTTGCTCCATACAGAAGATCTCTTTGTGCTTTATTGGGGCTATAAGCCATTTTAACAGCACTGTTGAGAACACCTCTTTGAATACCTGCTGGTGAGAACCAAGGATAAGCTTCAATAGAAGTCCTAACCATCAAACCAGCGATATCACCATTGGTTGGAATATAACGGAACTCATTGTTGAATCTATCATAGGTATACTTATAACCAGTATCAAATACCGCGTAAGAGGAAGATGATAGAGCGCTATAGTATCTTAGGAGATTGTTAGTTTGAGTGGTTGTATTTGTAACATTAACAATATTAGCTCTATGAGGTGAAATAACAGCCATACAATCCTTTCTTCCACCCGCGAGTGAAATAAGAAGGTTTGCTTTTGCTTGTGATTCAGCCTCTGCACTCAAACCAGGACCCATCAATAGGTAATCAACTGCAATTTCATCCTTATTGGAGAAGAGCTCATAAGATGTCTTAAGATTACCCAAGGTAGCTTCATATCCACCAGCAGTAGAATAATCTTCACCACCAGCGAATGTATAAGTGTTGTTACCAAGTGAACTGAAAGTAACACCTTGTGCATCTACACCCCACAAACCCCACCCAGATGGAGCTTTAGTGAAGGATTCTGTTTTAATACCAGTTGCATAAGTAAATCCATCAGATAGTGGAGTTGTACCCCAATATCCGTCAGCCGCTTGAGATGGGTTATAACCAGCGTAAGTATATTCAGAATTGTTAGCAATATAGTCCTTATAATAGGTCTTAGTAGGAGCATCACCATCAGCGGTGGCATCCTTAGCCTTGGAAAGGAACAAATGCTTCTCAAGAATATTACCTTGAATACCAGTAACTGCACCAGTATCATCAACAATTACTACGTGGATAGAATCATTTCTACCATTTCTTTCATTGACAAAATTACTATCAAGTGGCTTACCAGCGATAGACTTCCAATAAACTGTAGAGTTAGTCAACCCAAGAGTTTGTTGATCATACCAGTCAATAGCCGAAGTTGGAGTTATTGAAACACCATCTGCTCCACCACCACCAGTGTTAATACCAGAATTGTTTACAAACCAAGTAGTTTCTCCAGAAGCAAATGACTGTGAAGGGTCACTCTGCTTGTAGTTAATCTTCGTTTCTGTTCCTGCAGTAGATACTTGGGAAACTACCTTTACTTCCACATAACTATTAGTACCATCAACTGTATCAGTACTAACACCAGTAATAATACCTTTTAGATATCCATTGAAAGTGGTGGTTGTACCTGGTCCAGCAACTGTGGCTGCTAAAGCAGTAGTAACACCATAACCAATTACACCACCAAAAGATTCTACGTCAGTAGTGGTAAAACCAATTCTTTGGTCTGCTGCATTATCAATAGTACATACCTTTAATCCATTAGACCATCTACCAGGGTTCTTAGCTGCGTAAGTGAAGTTGGTCGCTGTCTTATAATTAGAATCATAATCATCAAAATTCTTGACTTTTAATGTGGTGGTATTAGCAATACCTACACCAGCATTAGAGTTATACAGAGTAGCATCATCAGTTCTAACAACCTTAAGGACACCTCCATAAGATAAGAACGAGGATGCAGTCATCCAATACTCATATTGTCTATCAGTTGAAAGTGGCTTACCAAATGTATTGATAAATTGTTGCTGCGTCTGAATGTCTGTCGCTTCATCTACAGGTCCAATTTGAAATGGTCCCGCAATAGCACCAATATTATCAAGGACATTATCGGCTCTTCCGACTGTTAAATCAACCTCTCTGACTAGTACGCCTGGAGATAATTGAGGAGTCGCCATGTTTTTTTCCCCTAAGGTCTCAGTTTATCTAAGAAATATTTATTAAAATGGCTATTTACATTCAATATTGCCAGAGTTGCCACTCTGTGTGGGAGTCACCATACTCATCTAAGTTCCATCTATCCCCATCAACATCCACAAAACTTTGTTCATCATTCAATCCATCCTGCATAAATCCAAAAGGAGCCATATCTTGCTCAATTTGATTCTTCTGTTCTTCATACAATCTCTTTCTTACGTCCTGATCAGTAAGTTCTTTAAAATAATCCTGAGCAACTAACCATGCATAGATAACAAGACACATAGCTAAGTCATCATTACAACCTTCTTCTGCTTCAAATGAATTATGTTTTTGGATAAAAGTAGTCAATTCTGAGATAATATCATAGTCACAAAATATTAATTTACTTTCTTCTATCATAGTTTTAAGATTAAGAGAACCAACCTTCTTAACTGTCTTAGACATCTTGACACCTAATTGTGTCTTAGTTCCCGAAAATCCTTGTCCAACAACTTGCCCAGCTCTACCTCTCATAGAACACATAAGAAGATTTTGATACTCTAAATCATATTGAAGAATAGAAGCAACTTGATCCCCAACATCATTTACCTCACAAAGAATAAATGCTTCATTATAACTCTTTGCCAACTCATAAATCACACTAGGAAATAACATAGGTTTAATTTCATTATCCCTATACTTTGCTACTATCTTGTGTGGAAATTGAGTAATATCAGCAACTATAAAGGCAGAGTAATCTCCACCAACACCTCTAGCAACATCAACTGTAATAGCATAATCATGTTTATCTTGAGGATGCTCATATACATCTAATCCTGCATTTTTGACAATAGGATTATCATATACCAAAGTCCTTAACTTACTGGGAGCAATAAGAGTGTCAACAGACCCTAAGAATTCGCATTCAAACTCAATCTTGAATTGAGATTCTGATGTGTTCTTGATAGTTTGTGCTTTCCATTTTTCATCTCTACCTGGAACTTCACTCCAATGAACATCAGTAGGATGATATTCATTCTTACCTCTTTCAGCATCATGCCAAAGACGGTAGAAATGATTCATACCATGCGGCGTTGAGACGATAATGACTTTTGTGCTCTTACCAGAAGTAATAGTAGGATAAACAGATGCAAAGAAGGAGTCAGCGATGTGATTAGGGACGAAGGCGAATTCATCGAGGAAGAGGATATTGAACGACATGCCTCTGACAGCACTCGCAGATGTAGAAGCTGCCAATATCTTACTGCCATTTTC
>VTLG01002574.1_pt1 | contig 25053 bp, 26 predicted proteins | sample 4694571 | NCBI WGS metagenome assembly VTLG01 (sample SAMN12604809, study PRJNA352737) | marine metagenome | biome: ENVO:00000447; feature: ENVO:00000209|ENVO:00000569|ENVO:01000036; material: ENVO:00002151; isolation source: viral sequences binned using virsorter ...
CGCCACATTAACTAAACCAACTAACTGGAATAGCTTTTGTGACTGGGTTACTAGCACCAACAACCGACTATATGTTGGTTGGTTTGGTGTGCTTATGATCCCCGCACTCTTAACAGCAGTGATATGCTTTCTTATAGCATTTGTAGCTGCACCACCTGTAGATATTGATGGGATACGTGAACCAGTTGCAGGCTCACTTTTATATGGAAATAACATCATCTCAGGAGCGATCGTACCAAGCTCTAACGCAATCGGTCTTCACTTCTACCCAATCTGGGAAGCTGCAACCATCGACGAATGGTTGTATAACGGTGGACCATATCAACTCATTGTATTCCACTTTCTCATCGGTATCTCAGCTTACTTGGGACGGCAATGGGAACTTAGTTATCGACTAGGAATGCGACCATGGATTTGTATAGCTTATTCAGCACCAGTAGCTGCTGCCTTTGCAGTATTCCTTGTATATCCTTTTGGACAAGGAAGCTTCAGTGATGGTATGCCTCTAGGTATTGCTGGTACTTTCAATTTCATGTTTGTCTTTCAAGCTGAACACAATATTCTTATGCATCCTTTCCATATGTTAGGAGTAGCAGGGGTATTTGGTGGAGCTTTATTTGCTGCTATGCATGGAAGCCTTGTTACTTCTTCACTTATTAAAGAAACGACTGAACAGGAATCTTTAAATTATGGCTACAAGTTCGGTCAAGAGGAGGAGACGTATAATATTGTTGCGGCTCATGGCTACTTTGGAAGACTCATATTCCAGTACGCTTCTTTTAATAATAGTCGCAGTTTACATTTCTTCTTGGCTGCTTGGCCCGTCACTTGCATATGGCTTACCTCTATGGGAGTCTCCACTATGGCTTTTAATCTCAACGGGTTCAACTTCAACCAATCCGTCGTAGATAGTAAAGGTACAGTGGTACCAACATGGGCTGATGTATTGAATAGAGCTGATTTAGGTATGGAAGTAATGCATGAACGTAATGCACATAACTTCCCACTTGATTTAGCAGCTACACCACAACCTATAGGATAATAATGCCACAAGGTAAAGGTACTTATGGTACCAAAAAAGGTCGTCCTCCTAAAAAAGGAACTAAAAAATAACATCACGTCCGTTCATCCATCTTTGTGGACGCATGAAGCCTAGGCATGGAACGGGGTCTAGGTAAATAAGGTATTACAATGACTGTAAAACTTGTTTATCGTGGTGTAACTTACACTAAAACTACTAACAACTAATGAAAACTATTGCATTGGCTATCGCAGCCTCCACTCTTGCAGTTCCTGCTCTTGCAGGTCCATATGTAAATGTAGAAAGCAACGCATCCTATACAGGATCTGACTACACTTCACGTGCTACTGACCTACACATAGGTTATGAAGGTGATGTAGGACAGTTAAGCTACTACATACAAGGTGGTAAAACAATCAATGCTGCTGATGGCGTAGACTCAGACTCTAACACATCTGGTAAACTTGGTGCTTCTGTTTCACCAACAGAAAAAATCAATCTATATGGTGAAGTATCTTTTGCAGCTGTAGAAGATTCTGATAATACATATGGTACTAAGTTAGGTATTAAGTATACCTTCTAAGTGAAACATATTAATGAATTATGGATAGTAGTATTTTTATTACTATCCTTTTTTATTGTAGTAGAAGGATTACACCTTAACTACCATCGGTCAGAGACACCTCAATGTCGGATCTCTGACTAATTTCCTTGACCTTAACCCGCTACGGTCCGTTGTAGTCGGTCAAGGATTAGTAACTGGTATGGCGGAACCATACTGGACTCGATTCGTTTAATAATGTCTTTTAATTCAAACACTACAACAAATCAAGTAGTGTATAGTTCTCCTGTTTGGGAAACTAAAATATTAGATGAGCAGTGGGAAACAGATGCTGCTGGTTATGGTCCAGCTAGTTCCCAAACGGCTGCTACTGATGAAGGTAATACTTTAAGAACAATCACTCCTTTCAATATTGCAATAGGTAAATATGAAAGAATGATTATTAAGTATCGTATTCATTATACACAAAATACTACAGGTAGAGCTAAATTCAAATTAGATACTCCTACTGTTACTTCTATTCATTCAGTAGCTACTGGATTAGAACCAGATGGAACTATTATTAGTGATCTAGACGTAGCTGCAGATCCTACATTAGATGTAAACATTGCAGGTACTGTAGGTTATCTAGAGTGGGAAAGTATTATTGAGAATGGTGCTACTGCTGGTACAATATCCTTCCAATTTGCACAGTATGCAAATAACGCTGCTCCTGTAATTATTCTTGAAGGATCATATGCTGAATTAAAGAGGTTCTAATTATGTCAATTATTACTAATCCTCTAGCTGGTACAATTGCTTATAGTACTGGTCAATTCGATACAAGAAAAGTATTAGGTGAAAATTGGCATACAGATTCTGCTGGTTATGGACCTGATTCTAATCAAACAGCAGCTACAGATGAAGGTACTACTTATCGTAGTATAACTCCTTTACAATTTAAGCTTGGTGTTAATGAACGTGCTTTAGTAAAGTACCATCTTTTTTGGGTACAACATACTACAGGTAGATCTAAGTTTAAAGTGAATATGTCAGCTGCTACTGAAATGCTTAGAGCTAATGTTTATGGTACAGACCCTAACGGTGATTTAATAAAATCTATAAAAACAACTGCTGACTTTACACAAGAAGTTAATATAGCTGGTACTCAAGGTTACTTAGAAATAGATATGATTATAGAGAATGATCCTGCTGTTAATACAGTGGATTTCCAATTCGCACAATATGCAAATAATACTAATGCAACCACAGTTATTCGTGGTGCGTATGTTGAACTATTAAAGTTCTAAATAACTTCAGACTAGGAGCACCTCAGAGTAGGACTCCTTTTCTTTTGGCTTTTAGCCCAGTACGCTGGATACCTATTAGCCGTCTAGACGGTGGGATAGACCACAAAAAAATGATCAAAAAATTTTCAGCTGGAAGACAGTAAACAAATACCCTAATTTAAAATACAATGGCTAATGCCACACAATCGGTATTAGGTTCAGTTAATAAACTGGTATCTAATACAGGTGGTTCTAATGCTTATGCTGATAAGTATGGAACCTATCTTAAGCTGTTCTCAGGTGAGCTATTTAAAGCTTATGAGTCAGCAACAATTGCACGTGATACAATACAGAAACGTACCTTAAAGAATGGTAAAAGCTTACAGTTCATCTTCACAGGAAGAATGCAAGCTGCTTATCATACTCCAGGTACACCTATACTTGGATCAGGTGATCCTCCAGTAGCTGAGAAGACCATCAATTGTGATGACCTACTTATCAGTTCTGCTTTCATCTACGATTTAGACGAAACACTTGCTCATTACTCACTTCGTGGAGAGATTAGTAAGAAGATTGGTCATGCATTAGCAGAATCTTATGATAAGAAGATCTTCAGAACAATTGCTTTAGCAGCTCGTGAATCACATCCTATTACTGCATCTCCTGGTCCTGAACCTGGTGGATCACAGATTAAACTAGGATCTGGTAAAGAGTATGATGCTCAAGCATTAGTTGATGCTTTCTTTGAAGCAGCTTCTATTCTTGATGAAAAGAATATGCCTAAAGCTGGACGTACTGCTGTTCTATCTCCTAGACAGTACTATGCTCTTGTGTCTCAGGTATCTACTAACATCTTAAATAGAGACTATGGTAATGGACAAGGTAATCTAAACTCTGGTGAAGGGTTATATGAGATTGCTGGTATTCAAATCAGACGTTCTAACAACCTACCATTCTTAGCTGGTACTGTTAATGCTACATCTGGTGAGAACAATACATATAATGGTGACTTCTCTAATAGTTGTGGACTTATATATTATAAGGATGCTGCTGGTGTAGTAGAAGCTGTTGGACCACAAGTACAAGTAACTTCTGGTGATGTATCAGTTCTTTATCAAGGTGATGTTATTGTTGGACGTTTAGCAATGGGTGCTGCAACACTTAATCCTGCTGCTGCTATTGAACTTCTAAACACAGCTTAATTATGTCAGTTGCTCCTGGTGTTTGCAAAAAGCAAACTAATACTACAGGCATAGGTGGTGTACTATCCATCAATAAAAATATGCCAAGCCCTAAAGAGTATGGTAGAACTGTATTATCTGATGGGCTATCAGCTCTGAAGTACGGAGCTTGCTAACTTTACAAATAAATAATAATGGCTAATTCAGTCGCTAAAGGTAACGCTGGAGTATGCACAACAGATGCAACTCGTGAAAGCGTATCTCGTACAGATGGAGGCGGTACTGATATACGTGGCTCTAATGCTATTGTATCAGTTACTAAGAATCTTAGAATCGCTTATCCTGGTGTAGAGTGTAACGTTACCTAATTTAATTCAACACATAGGGAGGCTTTTGTCTCCCTTTTTTTTATTCATAAATCTTTATACCTATGGCTACTACGACAATTGATAACGATACCGAACTATCCGCAGTAAACTCAATCTTGGGTAGCATAGGTCAATCACCTGTAACAGAATTAAACTTTGAAAATCCTGAGATATCTTTTATTTATAATTTATTAAGAGATTCTAATGTTGATGTACAAAATGAAGGTTGGCATTTTAATACAGAAAAACATGTAGAATATACTCCAGATGCTAGTACTAATAAAATTGCAATAGGTTCTAATGTATTAAGATTAGATGTAACAGATGGTTGGAATACTAAAGATTATGATGTAGTAATGAGAGGAGGATTCTTATATGACTTACATGATCATACTGATGATTGGTCAGATGTAACATCAGTGGATTTAGATGTTGTTAGTTTATATGCTTTTGAAGATATCCCATCTATCTTTCAAAGATATATAATTTATATGGCATCAAGAAAAGCTGCTATACAATTAGTATCTAATCCACAATTAGTTCAACTCTTAGGTGTACAAGAATCTCAAGCACGTGCAGCATGTGTAGAGTATGAATGTAATCAAGGTAATCATTCTTTCTTTGGTTTACCTGATGAGCAAGGATATAAATCTTATCAACCATATCAATCTCTCCTACGCTAATGGCTAGTATAACACAAACAATAGATAATTATACAGGAGGTATTTCACAACAACCTGATGAAAAGAAATTACCTGGTCAAGTTGTTGAAGCTAAGAATGTATTACCTGATATAGTAGAAGGTTTATTAAAGAGACCAGGTAGTAGATTAATTGGATCATTAAGTGATGGTACAAATAATTCTCAAACTAATGGTAAATGGTTTCATTATTATAGAGATGAAGCTGAACAATATATAGGACAAATAAGTAGAACTGGTGATATAAATGTATGGAGATGTAGTGATGGACAAGAGATGACAGTTAATTATGATGGTGGTACTAGTGCTGCATTAACATCATATTTAACTCATACTAATGATGAAGATATCCAAACATTAACTCTTAACGATTATACTTATTTTACTAATCGTACTAAAACAACAGCAATGGCTGCTACAATTGACTCATATGCCCCTGCTAAACCAAAAGAAGCATATATAGAATTAAAGAAAATTGCTTATGCTAGTCAATATGGTTTTAATGTATTTGATGATAACAGTTTACAAACAACAACTACAGCTACTAGACTTAGTATAGCTAGTACTGATTTAGGTACAAATAGTTATTGCCCAAATGTAGGTACGAAGATATATAATGTAACAGGTGATCGACCTGCAGTACATCGTATATATGGTATTACATCAAGTGTTGATCATGCTAATGATTTTATGGATACTAATAGTACTGCGATGAGGTATTATTTAATACATAATGGTAATGTTACGGCCTATGATAATACTGCCAGTTATTCAACAGGTGCCTTTGTTTATACAGCAGATTCAGATGGTACTAATAGAATATATAAAGCTACTGGTAGTATAGGTAGTGGTGGTGGAGCACCTACTCATAAGACTGGTACAACAAGTAGTTGGGAAGCAAAAGAATTATGGACAGCTCAGGTTACAGTATACTGGAATGATACTTACAGTGGTAATCAAGATATAAGTAGATTAATAGAAGGTTGGAAAGGTCATGGTAATTACAGTAGTTTACCTTTCACTTTACATCCTAAAGATAGTAGTACCACTGAATTTTATTTAGTATATAAAGATACCTCTACTGGACCAAGATCTTTAACAACTAAACTTTATAGTACAACACAAGCTGATACTAGCACTACTCTAGTTACTATATCTAATACTGTAACTGGTGATGGGAATATAGCAAGTTATACTACTGGTACTACAGGATCTACTGCAGATCAATTATACTTTAGATTAACTACAACAGGTCAAGCAGTACCTGAAGGCGGAACTGCTAATCCAGAATATCAATGTCGATACACCAGTGTAATTGATCTACTTAATGGTGGTAGGAATTGGTCTGTAGGAGATACAGTCGCTGTAATGTTAGAAGATGGGTTTTATACAATTAAAGTAGAAGAAACTAGTGAATCTAGAATACAAGCTAACCTTGGTTTAATACGTCCAACACCTACATCATTTGATGCTAAAACAACTGTTACATCTGATGCTATTTTAGGTTCATTACGTACTGAATTAATTGCAGCAGATGATGATGCAGATGATTGGGTAACATGGGATGAGACTGCACAGTATGGTATAAAACAAATAGGTAATGGTTTATATATTAAACGAAAAGATCAAACAGCAACTTTTGGTATATCCTCACCAGTAGGGGATTTATTAAATGTTCTAACTGATTCTGTAGCAGATGTAGCTGACCTACCTACACAATGTAGAGATGGTTATGTAATTAAAGTTAGAAATAGTGATGCAGAACAAGATGATTATTTTGTAAAATTTGAAAGTGATGAGACTGGTAAAGATGGTAATGGATCATGGACTGAATGTCCAGAACCAAGTAGAAAGATAGCATTTGATCCAGCTACTATGCCTATTCAAATGATTAGAGAAGCTGATGGCACCTTTACTGTTAAACAAATTACATGGGAAGACTGTTTAGTAGGTAGTACTGTTACAGTTCCTGAACCATCTTTTATAGGTAAGACTATAAATCAAATGTTATTCTGGAGAAATAGATTAATATTACTTAGTGATGAAAATGTTAATATGTCTCAACCAGGACACTTTTATAATTTCTGGCCTAAGTCTGCTATAACTTATACTGCTTCAGATAATATAGATATATCATGTAGTTCTGAATTTCCAGCTATTATACAAGATGGTGTTCAAACTAATAGTGGTTTAGTTCTTTTAACTAAAACACAACAATTTCTATTATCAACTGATAGTGATATCTTATCACCTGTAACAGCTAAGATTAATACATTATCTACTTATAATTTTAATGCTTCATCTAATCCTATTTCATTAGGTACTTCTATTGGATTCTTAGATAATGCAGGTAAGTTTTCTAGATTCTGGGAGATGTTTAATATATTACGTGAAGGAGAACCTATAGTAATAGATCAAACAAAAGTTGTTAGTAAGTTATTTGATAAAGATATAAATAAAATATCTAATTCAAGAGAGAATGGTATAGTATTCTTTTGTAAGAAAGATAGTTCTACATTATATGGATTACGTTATTTTAATACAGGTGAACGACGTGTACAACAATCGTGGTTTACTTGGGAATTAACAGGTACTATACAACATCATGCCGTATTGGATGATTCCTTATATGTTATTTTACGAAATCATGGTAAAGATACTATGCAAAAAATAGGTATTAAAATTGATACAGATTCTGTTACTAGTGTAGATGATAAGAATAATGTTGATGCTACAGATGATGTTACATATCGTGTACATTTAGATACTACATCAACTATATCATCAGGTACATATGATGCTACTACTGATATAACAACCTTTACTAAACCTAATGGATATGAATCTACTGCACAATTAAATGTATATGATAATAATACAAGTTCAGATAATATAGGTGAAGTAGGAGTAGTAACAGTTGATAGTACTAATCTTAAAGTACCAGGTGATTGGTCTAGTAGGACTGTAGTATTAGGATATTTATATGATATGCAAATTCAACTACCTACTATCTATAAACTAACACAAAAAGAACAAAGCTCTATAGCAGATACACATTCTTCATTAGTAGTACATAGAGTTAAAATGAACTTTGGTGGTTCTGGTTTATATACTACTACTATAGATAGAAAAGGTAAACCATCTTATACTGAAACATGGGACCCACCTTTAGCAGATGATTATTCAGCTAACACTTCTATAATAGAAGATCTTATTACTCAAACTATACCTACTTATGAAAAGAATAAGAACTTAACTGTAACAATTAAATCAACAGCTCCTACACCAGCAACATTATATTCAATGAGTTGGGAAGGAGATTACACACCTAAATATTACCAACGTGTCTAAATACATTCACCCAATTACTTTGGAGGCTGCTAAAGAGGTGGCCTCTAATTTACGTCCAGAAGACCGTAGGGAAGTCGAAGAAGGCCATGGGCGTGATCCTATGGAATCATTAGTTAACGCAGCTCTGAACAGCTCTTGTGTACATTTCACAGTGCCTAACGGCAGGACTGCTGGTATGGCTGGAGTACACCCAGGAGGACAGATATGGATGTTATGTACACCTGCTATACATGATTATCCTATTACCTTTGCTAGAGAAGCTAAACGTTATGTAGAAAGACAACAAGATAAGTTACTGTGGAACATTGTTGATAAACGCAATATTGTCCATTTAAAGTTACTTAAATTCCTAGGGTTCAAATTTCTAAGGGAATTAAAATATGGACCCAATAATTTATCCTTTATAGAATTTTGCCGTGTGCGAACCTACAGCAATAGTAACAGGGGTTTCAGGAGGTCTTAGTGCTCTTTCAGGAGCACGAGCTGCAGCTGGTAGAAATAAAGCTGCTATGGCTAATTACCAACTGCAACTTGAACAACGTAAACAAAATTGGAATCAACAATTAAGTATTTGGGGTGCAAAAAGAGTTCAATATAAACGGAACTTAGATGAAAATGATTTAGCTGCACAACGTGGTTATACCAGATCTCAAAAAGCTTTTAACGATAAAATAGGCCAAGCATTTCAACGTAATGAAGCTTTATTAACTAAATATTTAGCTCAATCAGGACAATTAGAAGCTTCAGGTAGAACTGGAAAAAGTATTAGGAGAACTAAAACATTAGATCTAGCAGCATTACAACGATCTTATTCTAAAACTTTCTATAGCTTAAGTCAATCAGAAGAAGCTTATAAACAAAGTTTAAAAGATATTGAACAAGCACAAAGAAGTCATAGGAACCAATTATATAGTAAGGTAATGTTCCAACCTGTACCTGACTTTGCACCACCTCCACCTGTGTTAGAAGATGAATCACCATTTACGGGGTTATTATCTGCAGGCTTAAGTGCAGCAGGACAAAGTGATGCATTTAATAATTTATTTACAAAACCATCTATAGCCCCAACAACTGGACAAGACTCATCTGGACAAAACTAATGACTTCATCATTTCAAGGTGGTACCTTTAACCCAGTAGCACAACCTGATTATGTAACACCTGCTGAACAAAATGCTAAACAACAAACTCAAAATTTTGGTAGATATGTTGAACTAGCTACAGCTGTTAATAATCGTAAAGCAGAATTAGCAGGTTCAGAGTTAGCTAAATTAGCTAAGTTTTCTAAATCTTTAGAGGGTATTACACAACAATTTCAAGATAGACGAGATGAAAACAGACAAGCAGAAGCTAGAGAATGGTATTTAGAAAACGGTTTATCAGATGATCAATTAGAAGAATATAATAATAAACGGAATAAATTAAAAGAACAGGATCAGGTTTTACATGATATTGCTAATAAAGATGAAGAACTTAAAAATGATCCTGAATTAAAAGAAAGATTTGTTAGCTTATCTAAATGGAAACAACAATTAATTATTGAATTTGAAGCTGAACGAAGAGCTAAAACCTTCTTAACAGAACCTGATCCACAATTAGATGCTGCTTTAGATAGTACTGAATATAATTCATTAATGAATCTAAAAACTTCAGCTTTTTTAAAACAATTTGATGGCTTAAGTAATGCTTTAAAAGAAAAACACGTACATTCACATATACTTAAAACACGAGATACACATTATAAAAATTGGAAAGCTAAAAGAAATAATGAAATTCTAAGTGAACAGATTGTAACTACTATAGGTTATACAAATACTAAACTTCAAAGTCAAGCTCTTGATAGTCTTGAATTTTATACAACAGAAAGAAATAAAATACAATATGCTTCTTCTGCTCAAATAAGAAAAGAATATACTGATACTGCAAAAGCTTTTTTACAAAGATCTGATTCAACAACTGATCAACTAGATGCAATAGGAAATCAGATGGTATGGGATGATAACAAAAAAGCAGATGTTTTATTAAAAGATCATTATGCATGGAAAGGTACATTCGAAGATTTAACTGACGCATTTACTCAAGCCAAACACCAAGATTATAAACAAGAAACTATTGCTAAAAAAATAGCTGGACAAAACTTCGTCTCTACTGAATTAGAAAAAATTAAGACGGCAGATGCAGATGGTACAGATTTTTCCACTGAAACTAAAACTAAGTTAATAAAAGAAGTGTATGATAATTATCCTGAAACAGCAGGGTCCTTAGTAAGACAAATTGAAGATACATTTAACTTTACAAATGATCAAAAAGTTTTAGAAGATAAAAGTAGACAACAAGCACAAGTTTTAATATCAGCTAACCAATTTGATAGTTATCAATTATCTTTACTACCAACGGCTGTTCAACAAGATGCTAACTTAAAACAAGCTGCTAAATTTGGTGATGAACAGCTGGTTAATAAGAATGCTGCATATAAATATATTTCAGATTCACTTAAAAAGGCATCTAGTGAGAGTTCATTCACTAGGCTTAGCCCTGGCTTACCAGCCTTAGAACAACGATTTATATCTGAATATGATAATCTTGTATTAGGTTTAACATTAAATCAAGGGAAAACAAACGAAGAAGCTCATGAATTAGCTTTTAAAGAGATAAAAGAGTTTCTTGGGGATAATAAAAACATAAGGACTATTAGATCAGATTTAAAAAATAATACAAACAACTTAAAAGATTGGAGGGAAGATGAAATAGGTACGTCAGATATAGCTTATAATAAAAAGTGGCAGACAAAAGCGGACAATAAGAGGAGAGATATAAATAATTATCAAAAAGTATTTGGTGATCAAGCTTTATTGATACCAGCTGAGGGTGGTACAGAGGATGGTGTAGAATCACGAACTTTCTTTTTTTCAAAATCAGAAATTGAAAAAATCCAAAAAGATTTACAAGAGGGTAAGTTATCTGCTAATCCTAAGGTACAGTTAATACAAAAAGCATTTGGTATTAGTTATCGTGATGTAATTAATAAGCAACTAAAGGCATTTGGTAAAGAACCTTTAGGTAAATCTGAAAGTTTTGATGCATATGATAAATTAGATAATCCACATAAACGACTTCTAGATTCAGCTCAATCTAACGAAGAAGTAGTAAGAGGATGGAGTTATACTCCTGATAAAAATGTGGAAAAAGCTTTTAATTCGAAAATTTCACGTTTTGGATTAGGTACTGTTATAGATAAAAAATTTGTGGACAATGAGGTTAAAGCAGAGGCAGCTGCTACTTTAGAACTTATTTACAATAATCCAGATATGGTGAAATCTCCAACAACATTCACAAGAGGAAATGATTTATATAAACAATACTTGATGAATAGATTTAAATATAGTAATGGTACAGATAAAGAAGCATTAACAGAATTACGCAGATTTTAACATGTCTAACAATTATTTAGATGAAGTCTCTGGTATATATAAATCAACTGACATAGCACCACCACCTATACCTGAAACAGTTGAAACTAAAGAAAATATACCAGAAGAACCTTCAGAACAAACACAACAATCTTCTACGGAAGATTCAGAACAACCAGGTTTTGCACAAACAGCTGCTGAATATGCCTTATCTATACCTACGGGTGTAACAGATTTTGGAGTAGATGTTTTAAATAAGTTCTTCCCTGGTGGTAGAAACCCTGCCTTATCTGCAGTTAATGAAAAAGGAAATTTAAAACATATACCAACCTTTCAATCTGATGGTGCACAAGCACTGAGAGAAATATCTTCTGTTGTTGTACCTACTATTTGGGCAACTGCTAAACTTAAAGGTTTAGGTAAAGCTGCTCATACTAAAGTAGGTTGGTCTTTAGGTAATGACGCAGCATTTAAATGGTTTGCTACTACAGGCTTAGCTGCAGGTGCAGGTGCCTCAGTGGATGAAGTGGCTTCTATACAAGAGAAAGATCCTAATTTATCAGCTACTTTAAAAAAATACTGGCCTCAAACTTGGTCATGGATACCTGAAGATTGGGCTACTTTAGATTCAGATAGTCCTGAAGTATTTAGAGAAAAGAATAGAAATGAAGGGATTGGTTTAGGTCTCTTTTCTGATATCTTAGGTCCAATCGGTAAGTTCATGAAAAACAAGAAGAAATTAAAAAAAGCTACTTCTTGGGTACCTAAGAATGAACAAGGTAAAAGATGGTTAGAAAAGAAAAATAAACAAGTACGTTTATCTGAAAATCCTATTGAAAATGATTTATTACAATCTGCTAAACGTAGAGATGATCAATTAAGTGATTTAGGTAGAGAATTTATAGCAGAAGGTGCTAAAGAAGATGAACCTATTTTAGGTGTACATGATTTATTTGATTATACTGAACAAGGTGTACGTAGTTCAGATCCTGGTGGTATCGTAGGTGCTGCAGTAGATCAAGCTAGAATTGTTAAACAAACAGATACTAGATATGGTAGACTTCGTTCTATATTTAGCCCTCAAGAATTACAACAACTTATAACAGGTAAGAAAAATCCATTAAAATTATTAAAACAATTAGGTAAAGAATTAAAGGAAACAGAAGTAGATTATATAGGTAGTAAAGGTCAAAAGATACCACATTCTAAATCTTTATTAGAAGCCGAACGTTTAGGAGCACAACTATATGATACTGACTTAGAGGGTATCAAAAATATATTAAGACCCTTATCTCAAGTAGATCCTCAAAGCGGTGCTAGAAAGCTTTCTAATGAGGCTTATAGAGGCGTTATGAAGGCGATAACTAATTATAGTAATGAATTCATCAATCTAGATTTAGCACGTGCTCAAGGGCTTGTAGCCACCTCTACAGCAGGACAAGTTTCTGACTTAGCAGAGGGTGCTAGATTAATGCATGGTAGTAATGGTACTAAAAGAAGTTATGATCAAATTCTAGATAGACTTGAATTATTAATGAATCTAAAAGCTCAAACTTCTTTAACTAGACAAAAGGCTTTTAATGTTAATAGTATTGTTAATAGATTAAGATATAAAGGTAGTGAATTATTACCAATTGATGCTGCTAAAGCTTTAGGTGAAGAAACAAATAGTACATTAAGAGCTTTAGAAAATATTGCAACTGAAACTAAAAGTACTATTCAAACTTTACGTGAAGTTAAAGAAGCTAAACCTGAATTATTAACGCCATTAATGTTAGCTTATGAACTAACAGATGGTAAAATAGCTTCTATTGGTGCTTTAAATAATTACATTAGAAATACAACAGGAGCTATATCTAAAGCATTCTTTGATGCTCAACCAGAAATGCCATCTGCATGGACACAAGGTGTTTGGTCTAATATTTATAACTCTATTTTATCTGCTATAGGTACACCATTAAAAGCTATAACTTCTAATACATTATTAATGATTGAAAGACCTCTAGCTACTTTTGCTGGAGCTATAGTACATGGTGATGCAGAAACACTTAAACGTGCTCATTATATGTATAATGTAGGATTAGGTGAGACTTTTGGTAGAGCTTGGTCACATATGAATCAAGTATTTAAAAGAGCATCTACTGATCCTAATTCTGTTGGTTATGTTATGCGTGATGATATTGCTAGACAAAATGAAGGTCAAATGCAATTATTAAAATCATTCTCAGCAGCAGCAGAACAAGAAGGTAATTATGGTCCATCTATTGTAACTGAACAGATAGAAGCATTAAATGATTTAGCTGAACACCCTTGGTTAAGATTTAGTGCTAATGCTATGACAGCTTTTGATGGATTTACTAGATCATTTATTGGTAATGTAGAAGCAAGAGCTAGAGCTTATGATAAGATAATGGAAGGTGGTGGTCAATTAACTAATAAAAGAGTAAGAGCAATGGGTAGAAGAGTTTATAGTGAAATGTTTGATAACACTGGTATGATTACAGATCAAGCTGTGGAACATGCTGGTAGAGAAATAGCTATGAACTTAGATAGTGCTGCTGTTAGATCTTTAAATGAAATAGTTAAAACTGTACCTGCTGTTAAACCATTTATGATGTTCCCTAAAACTTCTATTAATATGATGAGGTTTGCAGGATCACATAATCCAATGGGTTTATTTGTTGATGATTTAAATGCTTTTAAATTACCTTTTGAACGTATGGATAGTCATACAATTGATCAACTATTAACTTCTAAAGGTGTATCGTTAAATCTTGATAAAAGGGCTGCTTATGATACTATTAGAGCTGAATTAAAAGGTAGAAAAGCTATTGGAACTTTATCAGTTTTCGGAGCTGGTTATTTATTCACTCAAGATAGAATAAGAGGTAATGGTTTATTTGATAAAACAAGGCAAAGAACTAGAAGAGAATTAGGATGGGAACCTAAAACATATAAAGGTTTAGATGGTAATTGGTATAGTTTTGATAATATGGGTCCAATTACAGATTGGTTAGCCCTTACAGCAGATATAATGGATAATTTTGATACCTTAGATGAACCTACAATAGAAACATTCTTAAATAGAATGGGTTTTATTATCAGTGCTAATTTAACTGATAAAACATTTACTTCAGGATTAGAGCCTCTTGGTGATATATTAGCTGGTAATCCAGCAGCTGCAGCCAGATGGATTGGTTCTTTTGGTAGTGGTTTATTACCTGGTAGTGGATTTAGAAATGAATTTGCTCGTTTATTAACACCTCAATTAAAAGAAGTAGAACAAGAATTTAATCAAATCTTTGCAAATAGAAACCCTGGTTTAAAAGAACAATTACCAGATCTTTATGATTGGATGGATGGTAGTAAAGTAAAAGAACCTCTTAATTTCTTTACTCGTGCTTGGAATGTATATTCACCTTTATGGAAGATTAGTGAAAAAATATCACCTGAAAAACAATTCTTAATTGATATTGAATTTGATGGTAGACCTTCTTTAAAAACTAATGGTAAAGGTATTGAATATACACCAGAACAAAGATCAGAAATTACTAGATTAATGGGTGAATCAGGAGAATTTGCAGCAGACGTACGTTATTATATGAATACACCTGAAGGTAAAAACTTTAGAAAAGAATGGAAAGCAGCTGCTGAAGGAGGTGTCTATTTTGATCGTAAACGATATCTTGGTTTATATAATGATTTACAACGTGCATTAAATAGAGCACGAAATAATGCTGAATTACAAAGTAGTTCCTATGAAGATATACAAGATAAAACATTTATAAATCAAGAGATAAAACGTGCAACTGAATTCGGGGATGTACAAGCTATCTTAGAATTACAACAACAATAACAATTATTAAATGGCTACAACTAAAAATTATTTTACAGGTGACGGTACTACAACTGATTTCACCTTTACATTTCCATACTTACAAACAAGTCATATTAAGGTAACACTTGATAAACTTGTTCAAGCTACAACTGAATACACTTTACAGCCAACTAATAACCCTACTTTAGTTAGATTTAATACCGCCCCTACTAGTGATGTACAAATAGAGATATATAGAGATACCAGTTTAACTAATGCTAATAATGTATTTGCAGCTGGATCTTCTATTAAAGCTAAAAATTTAAATGATAATCAAACACAAGTTTTATATGCACTTGAAGAAAATGAAAATAGTATAGTAAATGGTGAGATATTTAAGTATGCTAATGCACAACATACTAGTGGTGCAACAGCTCCTACAACTCCTAGTTCAGGTGATACATGGTTTGATTCAGTAAGTGGTAAAACTTATATTTATTATACAGATACAGATTCTAGTCAATGGGTAGAATCAGCACCACCATATAATACTACAGGAAGTGGGGCATTAAACTTCCCTACATCCCCTAGTGTAAATGATACTTATTCTGGTACTAATGGTGTTACATATACATATGATGGTGTTAAGTGGGCTTCATCTGGTAATACTACTAATAGTATACTTGATGCAGAAAAATTAGATGATATATCTGGTACAGATGGTGCTAATTTCAATGGTAGTACAAAAACATTTAATTTAACAGTTAATGGTGTAGCTATTAAACCATTAAATCCTCAAGCTTTACAAATAAGTTTAGGTGGTGTAGTACAAGAACCTGGTTCTGCTTATACTACTAATAATGTTAATGGTACTATAACTTTTGCAACAGCACCTGTTAATGGTAGTGATTTCTTTGGTATTGCATATAGTAAATTACCAGTAGCTGCTATTACTAATAGTAATTTTACACAAACTGGTTCTGTAGTTACACGTACAATTAATGCTAAATTAACAGATGTTGTTTCTGTTAAAGACTTTGGTGCTAAAGGTGATGGTACAACTGATGATACTACAGCTATTAAAAACGCAATTTCAGCATTACGTGGTGGTTCCAAAGGTAGTCTTTATTTCCCTGCAGGCACATATCCTATAACACAATTAAACTTAAATTCTATTAGAGGTATACGCTTTATTGGTGATAATACTCAGGATACTTATGCTAAACAAACGATTATACAAGCTTATCCTGTATCTGATGGGAATTTAGGTAGTGCATCATATCAATTTAAACATTTAATTAACTTACGTTCTTGTGGTAATTTAATATTTGAAGGTATAGCTTTTGATATTTATGAACAACCTTATGAACGTATCTTCACACTAGATTCTAATGCCAGTGCTGGTACTTCGGTAGATAATGCAAAAGCTTACTATAATATTTTAACTACAACTGCATTTAAAAATCCAGCTATTGTAGATTATACACCTGGTACAACTACTGAAGCAGTAAATGGTGCTGGTTCTAATTACATTGAATTTAGACACTGTGCTTTCTTATCTAAAAATAGTTCTGTTTCTGCTAGAGATAATATAGAAGGACTATATCTTAAAAATACAGGACATATAACATTTGATTATTGTTGGTTTAAAGATGGTAATAGCAATAGAGCTGTGAGATTAGGTGCTGATAAAGTAGATAATAAAGATCCTGACAATGGTAATGTTACTTTAGGCGATTGTGGAGTAACAAATATTGATTTTAACCAATGTACATTTAATGGAGATATTCAAAGAATTAATGGTGATAGAATTGCCTATACTCAATGTGATTTTGCAGTAAGACATTCAGGAGTAACTGGTATGTCTAATCTAACTGTTAGTGGTAGTAAATCAGTTAGAGATGAATATTTGTTAAATTGTATTTGTGATAGAACAGGTATAACTGATTTTTCAGGTACATGGTATGAAGGTACTGATACTACAAATTATGGTGGTGTTACAGTAATAAATTGTCAACCAGCTGGAAGAGATACATTATTTTTAATTAAAGCTGGCGATGCTTTCTTTAATGGAAATAAACCTCTATGGTTAGAACAATCACAAGATTTCAATATAAATCAAGCGAATATAACTGAAGCTAGTCCTGGTGTATTTACATCAACTGGTCATGGTCTTGTTAATGGAAATATTTTATCTTACACCTCTAACGGTACTAATCTTGTAACTTCTGATGGAACCGCTGCTGATGGCACACGTTTTTATGTTGTAGGTAAAACAGATAACACCTTTAAGATTTCATTAACTGAAGGTGGAAGTGAACTACAAGTAACTAATGATGGTAATGATTCTCAGATATTTAAGTTCATTAGTAATCCTACAAATAGGATTTTTGTAAAAGCTGAAAAAACAGCAGGACATGTAAAAGTACAAAATACAAATATTTATCATTTAGTTGAAGAAAATGAACATTATGTTGATGCTACTTTATTTAAAGATGAACGTAAACATCCAGAAGGTATAGTATTCCATAAAATATTTAGAGGTGATACAGCTTTAACTGTAGGAGCTTATGGAACTCCTGGTAGAGCTGTAAATATAAATCAAGCAAATATAACTGAAGCTAGTCCTGGTATATTCACTTCAACTGCACACGGATTTTATAATGGTGATAGAATAAAGTATACTAAAGTAGGTGGTGGTACAGCTCTTACAACTTCAGCTGGAGCAACTGCTGATGGTACAGTATTTTGGATTGTTAATAAAACGGATGATAATTTTCAAATTTCATTAACTGAAGGTGGAGCTGCATTACAAGTTACTAATGATGGTGATGACGCTCAAACATTTACTGATCAAACTATGTCTGAAGCTATTAATTTCCCTGGTGGTAATGTTAGATTTAGATATAATTTAACAATGCAAAGAACAGATTCAGGACATGCTGCTGGAGCTTCAGAGAAAAAGAATTTTAGTGCTAAACTATTATTAGATGGTACTGAAATTGAAGATACAGGTAAACGTGTTTCTATTACAAATACAGATGCTTATCATACTTTAACTACTGATACTGTTAAATACATTGCACCAACAGTAGGAGCTAAAGTAGTAACCTTACAAACAGCATGTGATAGTGGTTGTACAGGCAACTTAACAGGTACTAGTGATAGTAGTCACTCCGTTTCAAGTGATTGGTCCGTTGAACTTTTAGATTATTAATTATGGCATTAACAAACGTACAACTTACTAGAGTTGAAAATGTAACAGCTGAGGGTACTGGAGCCGTATCTAGAACGGTAGGTGATAAAAACAATGAAATAGTATCCGTTAAAGATTATGGAGCTAAAGGAGATGGTACTACTGATGATACTGCAGCTATTCAAGCAGCAATAAATGTAGATAAAAATATTGCTTTCCCACCAGGTAAATATAAAGTAACAGATACAATTACTATTCCATCAGGACATAACGGTCAAACACTTTATTCATTAGCTGGTTCGTCATCATATCCAACAACTAATGCTAATGTTAATGCTGAAATTTACTTTGACAAAGCTGACTCTGGATCTGATTATACAGATGCAGTACCTTGTTTCTTAGTAAATGCATCTGGTGTTTCATTTCAAGGTTTATGGATTCATGGTAATGTTAATACTAGAAACCAAATTGGAGTTAAAACAGCTGTAACTGCTGAGGGTTTAACAGATGATGCTGATACTAAATTTGATAATTGTCAATTCAATGATTGGAAATATGCCATTTATCATATAGGACGTGGAGCAGAAGTAACAGGTTGCCTTATTAATACTTGTACAACTGGTGTACTTTTAGATTGGCCTGCCGGGTTTTCAGATGGTACTACAGTTAGTGATGATACTTCTTATGCTAATAGAGGGACACGTATACAAGATAATAGATTCCATGGTCTAACAGCAGCTGTTTGGCATATAGGTAGTTTCCCTTTAGTAGGAGCATTAATTACTGGTAATCATTTAGATATTGGTTCTGGTTTATTTTGGGTAGGTAAAAATGTTGATGGGTCTGGTGATCAAGAAACTAGAGATACCTTAATTTCAAATAATGTAGTAACCTTTGGATTTGGTAATCCTATACAATATTGGAGAGAAAGTAAAAGTACTAGAGACCATATTACTAATAATCACTTTTCTGGTGGACCTAATACAGACGCAGGTGATAGAACACCTTTAAACACTATTTACTTTAGAAGTTGTCACACTATTAAAGATTTAACAATTAGTAATAACTATATAGCCTATAATGATAGATATGGTATTTTAATTGCTGATGAAGATAGTGAATCACCTTCAGCTTCAAATTATGATGGTATTAATATACATAATAATACATTTGTAGCTTGGGGTTTAGATGGTAATGATATAAGAGCAGCTATACATCCTGATTATAATATGAATAATTTAAGTATTAAAAATAATACATTTAATAATGTTAATATTACTGATGAATGTATTCGTTTTAATGGTAAAACTCAAACTAATCTACATATAAGTGGTAATACAATTACTGGTGGTGATGCTGATAGTGGTAAATTATATGGAAGTGGTGGTGATGGAGGGACAGATGTAACTGAAGTACCACCTACTTTGACTATTGTAAGTGGTTATGTGGTTATTAAAAATAGTTATCATATTATAGCTGCTGAAACTGGTACTTCTGATCTATTAGGAAGTATCTATGGAGGTTATCTAGGGCAAATATTAGTTTTACAACCTGATACAGGTGATACTATAACTGTAGTTGGTAATTCATCAGGAAATATAAGACTAGCTCTTACTAATAATTTTGAAATGAATGATCCTGCAGATAAATTAACATTAATATTTACAGGAACAGAATGGCAGGAATTATCTAAATCTAATAATAATAGTTAAAAAATTAATTAAACATCAACAAAATTAAACTATGTCTTATAAAACATTTACAGCATCGTCTGTAGCATACTCTGCTAATAGGTCATCTAGACCAACTGTTGAAATTCTAGGTATACCTACTAAAGCTTATCAAACTATAACAACTACTAATACTAGTGCTTCTACTACATTATCAGAAGATGTTACAAGGATATCTATTCTTTGTACAACTAATGATGTTAGATATGCAGTAGTTGGAGGAGAAACAGCTTCAGCTACAGCAGTACAAACTGGATCTGATGCTGTAACACCATTCATACAAAAAGATGAAAGATTAGATCTTAAAGTACCTTTAAAAGCTAAGATTGCTTTTATAAGTGCTGTTGATGGTGCTGCAGGTAAAATAGAAATCACTGAACTTGCATAATGCAATTAACAAGTACACGTAAAAGTGCTATACGTCGACCTAGACGACGAAGGAGAGCAGGAGGACAAGATGGTGCTTATCGAACAAATGATTTAAGATGGCATATTGATCCTAAAAATGTCAATTGTTGGCCAGGATCAGGATCTACATTATATGATTTAACTTCTAATAACCTAGATTTTGCAATAAAAGGTTCTCCAACCTATAATGCTAGTGATGGGTCATTTGCTTATGATGGTACTAACGATGGATGGGTTGCACCACATAATAGTAATACCTTACATAGATTTAGAGGTACATCTGCACAGGAAGAATGGACCTTAGAAATTTGGTTAAAGTATGGTGTAGATGATGGCAACCAAAGAGTTTTCCTATCTAAATTGTTTGTTAATGATTTTAATTCAGCTAATACTAATAATTCTCAGATTTCTTGGAGAATAAAAGGTGATGGTACTCAATCACTTTGGAATCATATAGTCAAAAGACACGCTAATAATGTGTATGAGTCGGAGGTTATTCAAGATGTTACTAATTGGTCAGTAACAGATGGTGTATGGACACATGTAGTTATGACTTATGATTATAATAATAGTACTAATACTGTTAGAAGTTATTTAAATGGAGATACTAGTACTGTATTTAATTTATTAAGTAACGGTGGCTTTGATTATAAGGATGGTTATAATGCTCAGCTAGGTCCAGAGGGTCCATGGGGTATAGGATGTGGTTGGAGAAACTCTAGTAATGCTTTTTATGGAAATACATTTCTAGGTAATATAGGAATCATTAGGTATTATAATGATGTAATAAGTACTGCAGATATTGAAGGTAATTATGCTGCAGAGAAATGGAGGTATGGACATTAATTATGTTTGAAACTAGAAAATATTTAATTCTTCCAGTATCTGAAGAATCTAAAATTGACTGGAATTTAGTATTAGGTACTGAACTAACTAGAAAAAATGCAGATGGAACTAAATCATTTATCAAATGGGAAGGGGATACACCGTCATTTGTAAGTAATTTAACAGGAACTGCAGGACCATATACTCATAGTGAAATCTTAGAAATATTAAACGGATCTGACTGGATAATAGAAGAGGAAGATGAGTAACATTGGAGTGCCACCTAAACTCCCTTCTATAAGGCTCCCTAATGCCCCTGATTTACCTCGGATGACCTTATCTATACCAACAGGTAAAATACCCTCTTATACGCCCTTAGTGGTGCCTCCTAGCGACTTACAGCGACCAGAAGGAGTAGAGGAAGAGAAGAGTGAAACAAAAACAGAACAACCAGCTCCTTTAAAATTAGATTTACCAGTTGTTGATATATCTATACCAATACCTTCACCTGAAGTAATGGTTACAGCTGTTACTACTGCAGTTGCAGCTGTAGCTACTACCACACTTGCTCAACCTTTATTTGATTCAATAAAGAAAAAATCTCAAAAATTCATACAAGGTCAAGTTAATAAATGGAAGGAACTGAATCTAAATCCAAAGGATTCTTTGGAAAGTTAAAAGATAGTGTGGATGATAGAGAAGAACAGATGCATCTCTTAGGTGCTATGGTACGTTTAGGCGTTGTTATCTGGTCTGGTTTTATCATTACATTAAATTATGTAGAGTTACCTATGATTCGTAAAAGTCCTGGTGGGGATATAACGTTCCCAGCTAGTATCTTTACTGGAGCACTTGCAACATTCGGTTTAACTACATCGAATAGTAACGGTAACAATAAAAAAGAACAGAAACCCAAAACTTAATGAAGAAACTTCTTCTTATATTATTGCTACTTACACCAGTAGCTAAAGCTAATACTATCACACCTCAATTTACCCAAGGTAGTATGAACTCAACAACGACTACCACCCAAGTTATAAATGAAACAGTTACAACTGAAGTCGTCGGAGGTGCATTAACATCATGGTCAGGCTCAAACGTACAAATAGATACAGACAGCGAAGGAATAGCTGGTGGTATCGAAGTAACAGATCAAGTATTCGAGATAGTGGATACAGCCTTACCGTGGACACTAGAAGTAGTAACAAGAGCTGCAGGAGTGGTCGAGACGATCACAGAAGTCAGAGACATAACTACAAACGCTACTACCACCTCCTTGTCTGTCTTCTCACAATAGGTACACCTGTATTTGCAGAAGATGAACAGAATAACGTATCTAATCCTGTAGCAGCAGCAACTGGAAATGTAACTAATCAAGCTGTACAATTCCAAAATAATGGTGCTCCTTCAAGACAACAATACGGTCCTAGTCTATCCTGTAGCGGTAGTACAATGACGTTCTCACCGTTCTATATGGGTAATCATACAGAACCTAGATCCTTTGATGAAGATGTTGGAGGATTACGTCAAGACTCATATACTATTGCAGAGAATTGGGGATTCCAAGTTAACTTTATGATCCCCTTAGATAGACAAACAATTAGACAATGTAAAGCCATTGCTAAAAGACATGAAGAGAAAATGAGATTGGATTATGAACTTGTTCGTAGTCTTAAATGTGCAGAAATACAGCAAAAAGGTTTTGTACATAGACCTGGTAGCCGTGTAGCTCATATGTGTCACGATATAGTTCCTATCTCAGCTTTACTTCCACCAAAACCTAAACCCCCTAAAAAGAAATTCGGATTATTTTAAATGATTGCACTTATCAAACCCATCCTCATGGTATTCCTTTCTTCATCTGCTGTAAAGGAATTAATTATTAGTTTACTAGAAGCTTATGCAAAATCAACTGATAATACCGTTGATGATAAAGTAGTAGAAATGGTTAAGAAGAATTTATTCCCAGGACTGAAAGATGGCTAGACCTCGTAAAGCAAAAGTAAAACAAGCAGTGAAAGTAGAAGAAGCTGAAAAAGCTACTCCTACTAAATATATACCAGAACCTAAGATAGGAGAACCTACAATAGGTGTTGAACCTGAATTTGTCACACGAGTAGGTCTTGGTAATTTAACGGTGGTTGAAACTAAAAAAGAACCTTATAAACCATGAAAAAGGCTACAGAAGAACAATTTAATGAATTACATAATCTGGTAACAACTGAATTCCTTAGCCGTGTTAAAAGTGGCACAGCTTCTACTCAAGATTTAAAAGCAGCATGTGAATGGTTAAAAACTAATGATATTAGTGGTATTGCTTATGATGGTAATCCATTAGATAAATTAGCAAATGTTATACCTAAATTAGATCCTGATCTTGTAAAACGGAGAATGTATGGCAAAATCGTCAACTGAACAATATCGTACTAATGCTAAGTCTAGAGCTAAGCATGTAAAAGATAATAGCCCAGGTGGGAAATATGCTCATTCTAAAGCATATAAAAGAGAACATGCATCAGCTAGATCTCGTTTAAAAATTAGAACAGGCTCTACTACAGATGCCTCTAAACAACCTGATGGTTCTTATAAAAAAGAATCACGTAAAACTAATCGTGGTAGAGGAGGAGCTAAACGAGCTTAACTTATGATCCCACTACTACCTAGCCCTCAACATTATTTACAAAATTTAATCACTATGACAAGTCCTGACGCTAAACGGCTCTGGAAAAGAGCTATTAAAGAGCACTTTAATTGTCATTGTGTTTATTGTGGAAAACATTATGAAATTAATCAACTTACACTCGATCATGTTAAACCTAAAACATATGGCGGAGAAGATCTTACAAGTAATCTTGTACCCGCCTGTCAAACGTGTAACCAAGGCAAAGGTAGTAGTAATTGGCTCCAATGGATGCGAGCAACATTTGGATATAGACCTAGGAGAGAATCAATGATCATTTCACATATTAGTTAATTATGTCTTACATAAAAGGAGGTAAAGGAAAATAATGGCAGATTTAATAAAAACACTTGGTGATGGTAAAGATGGTTGGAATCTTACAACAAAACAAGCTGAAACACTCCATGCTGCTGGAAAAATTGCTGCACCAACTATAGTCGCATTAAAGAATCATTTTCTTAATAAAGTATTAATACCTAAATTACAGGAGTTAGCTACATCAAAAGGTCTTCAAAGTACAGCTTCATCACGTGAGAT
>VTLG01006060.1_pt1 | contig 25050 bp, 26 predicted proteins | sample 4694571 | NCBI WGS metagenome assembly VTLG01 (sample SAMN12604809, study PRJNA352737) | marine metagenome | biome: ENVO:00000447; feature: ENVO:00000209|ENVO:00000569|ENVO:01000036; material: ENVO:00002151; isolation source: viral sequences binned using virsorter ...
TCCGGTTCTACTTTTGGATCTTCAATACCAATCTCATGTACAGGTGGAGGAAGAGGTGGAAACAGACCTTACCCACCAGGTCAAAATAGTATTCCAAGAAAAAATGGTGATCCAGGAGGATCTGGCGGAGGAGCTGCTAGAGGCTTTGGAGGTACACCGACTTCATCTGGTGGTAGCGGAATTTCAGGAGAAGGAAACAACGGTGGACAAGGAACTCAAGACTGGAGTGGATACTCTGGAGGCGGAGGTGGTGCCAATACTGCTGCAGACAATAGCGGAGGAGCTGCCGGTGATGGATTAAATATCTCTCCATATTTTCCAGGGACAACTTCTATTGGTACATTAAATTCTCCCGACGGTGGATATTACGTAGCCGGCGGTGGTAGAGGTTCTGCAGGTAGCGGACCTAATGGTATAGGTGGTGGAAGTAGTGGTCAAAATGGAACTTCAGGCGGTGGAGGTGGATCCTCTTACTCAAACCCAGGTGGTACTGGGGGAGATGGTGTGGTCGCAGTAGCGGAAGCTGGAGCTGGACCTTCTAGATCTTCTGGTATGTGGAATTTAAAAGCTGTGTACACTGCAAGAATTAATGATAATTGGCCAAGCTAATTTTGACATCTAATACATAAAACAGTATAACTTTCAAAAGAAAGTTATGAATTTAGAATATACTTATTGGTGGTTTAACGGAGTCTTACCGGAAAGATGGTGTGATTATGTTTTACAATCAGGTTTAAAAAATAATAGGTCCATAGCATTCATAGGCGACAAAGGCGATAAACACAATCACTCAAAAGAAGAATTACAAGAACTTAAAAAAATAAGAAATTCTGATATAGCTTGGTTAGATCAACAGTGGATATATAGAGAAATCCATCCTTTCATAGATGCAGCTAATGTAAATGCAGGTTGGAATTTTCAATGGGACTGGACTGAAACAGCTCAGTTTACGGAATATAAACCAGGTCAGTTTTATGGGTGGCATCAAGATTCTTTAAATCAATCTTATAAAAACAAAGAAGATAACTACAATGGAAAAATGAGAAAACTTTCTTGTAGTATTTTATTAAATAATTCAGATGAATATGAGGGTGGCCATCTTCAGTTTAAAATGTTGAGTGGTAATGACGCTGACTCAACAGTTATTACAGCAACAGAAACTTCAAAGAAAGGATCTATTATTATTTTTCCCTCTTTTAATTGGCACCAAGTTACTCCTGTTACAAGAGGCACACGTTACTCATTAGTAATGTGGAACTTAGGAGAACCATGGAGGTAATAGATTGTGATTAAAATAGTAGACAACTTTTTAGATTTTCCAGAAGAATATTATAGACTTTGCAAAGAATTAAAATTTTATAACCAAGAAGATTTTAAAAAAGTAACCGGTCATGAAAATAATTTTCCAGGGCTAAGAACTAATTATTTAGATATAGATTATCCTTTTTTATATTATTCTGTGTTAAGTTATATTAAAAACAAATTTGAACTTAATCTAGATCCTTATCAAAGAATTGCTGCACATGGACAGATGAGATTTGATGATAGCAAAGATTGGGTGCATTCAGATCTAGGGGATACCGTTATTATATATTTATCGCCTACTAATGATAAATCTGGAACTGGGATTTATGATGTTGTCGGAGACGATGGTAAAGAGTGGATATATAAACAAACGGCTATGGTAAATTTTGTACAAAACCGAGGATTATTTTTTACACATGGTACTAATCATCAAGCTATAAACAATCACGGTACAAACAAAGAAGATGGTAGATTAACTTTAACTTATTTTTTACAAAGAAAACCATTTTATTATTAAGGAGATTATGAAAAAAATATATTATTTAGCAGGATTGCCTAGAACTGGAAATACACTTTTAGGATCTATATTAAATCAAAACCCTAAAATAAAAGTTAGTCCAAACAGTATATTAGTAGAATTAGTTTGGAGACTACATAACATTAAAAAAGACAAGTTGTTTTTAAATATTCCCGATCATCAAACTGTTGACAATATTATTAAAAAAACGTTTGAACATTATTACGATAATACAGATGCTGAATTTATATTTGATAGAGGACCTTGGGGTATGCCTAAAAATCTAGAATTACTTAAAAAGTATTTTGATCCTAATCCTAAATTTTTAATACTAAATAGACCTATTATAGAAATAATTGCGTCATTTTTAAAAGTTAAAAAACTAGGAAAGGATGAGGATTTAATAAAATCTTTAATGGATGAGGAAACGGGCAAACTAAAACAAGATATAGTTTCTTCAAGAAATATAATTAAGTCTAAAGAAAAATATCAAAAAATAGATTATGATGATTTAATAAGTCAAACTAAAGATGCTGTAGAAGAAATATATAGTTATTTTGAAATACCTAAATTTGAACACAGGTATACTGATTTAGAACAATTGTCTTACAACAATGTAAAATATAATGATGATGTTTTAGAGTATAATCTACATACAATTAGAACAGACAAAATAGAAAAAGAAAAAATAATTTTAGAAAATTATTTTAATAAAGAAACTATAGATAGAATGAAAGGATATGACATATATGCTTAATTTTAAAAAAAATAAATATGATGTTTTAAAAAATGTATTAAGAGATGACTACTGTCATTTATTCGCTGAGTATTTTAGAAACAAAGCTCAAACATATGAGACTATGTTAAAACATACTTTTATCTCAGAATTTCATAATGAGTTTGGAACAAAGTTTGATCGACAAGTTTTAGGAGCTTACTCTTGTTATGGTGACATAATGATGGAAATGCTTTTAGTTAACATGCATGCTCTTATGGAAAAAAACACTGGACTAAGATTACAACCGAATTATTCTTATGCAAGAATCTATAAAACCGGACATGTTTTAGAAAGACATAAGGATAGATTATCTTGTGAGATATCAACTACTTTAAATTTAGGTGGCGACCCATGGCCAATATATTTAGAACCATCTGGAAGAGAAGGCATGAATGGTCTTAAGGTTGATTTAAATCCAGGGGACATGCTTATATATAGAGGAATGGATTTAGAACACTGGAGAGAACCTTTTCAAGGTAGTGAGTGTGTTCAAGTTTTTCTACATTACAATGATGTTAATAATCCTAATGCAGTTCCTTATGATGGCAGACCTCATTTAGGTTTACCTGCATGGTTTAAAAAAAGAGATGGTTAAGGTAATAAATAATTTTTTACCCGATATGTTTTATGGAAAGTTAAAAGAAACTTTAAATGAGGGGCCAAACTTTCCTTGGTTTTGGAATGATAAAACTGCAAGTGATGCAGGAGGATATGCACTAGATAATCATTTTATGTTTAATCATGTTCTGTATGATATTCCCGACGGGTTTAATTCACGTTACTTTGAAACATTTTTTCCTTTTTTATATTTTTTAAACGACCACATAGTTTTTAAAAAATTAATTAGAATGAAATTAAATTTATACACTAATCAAAATAAAAAAATTTTACATGCAAAACATACAGATTTTACAGACGCTAATGGAAAACCTTATAAAAATTTTACAACCACAATATTTAATTTTACTACATGTAACGGTGGTACTATTATTGATAACAAAGAATATTTATCAAAAGTTAATCAAGCATTAATTTTTAATAATCAATTAGAGCATCAAGGTTTTACTCAAACAGATACTCCAATAAGAATAGTTTTAAATATAGTTACTTCTAATGATTGATGATTTTAAATTGTTTCCAACCCTGATAAGAAAAGTTAATAATTTTTTATCTGTAGATGAGTGCAATACAATTCAAAAAGAACTATTGGACAGAGAACATCTTTTGAAAGATCATGAGTCATTAACAGGTAAATCAAAATCAAGCTATTTGGTTGATAATATATTAAATATAATATCTATTAATTTAAACGATAAAATTAAAAATGTTTGTTTGTCTTACAAAAAAGATGTTGGTTTTAAAATGGATAATGTAATATCTAATTCATGGTTTAATATACAAAAGAAAGAAACGATATTAAAAGAACACACCCATCCTAACTCCGTTCTTTCAGGAGCTCTGTATATTAATGTTGATCAAGATAGTAGTGAGTTATACTTTCATAATCCTAATCAATTTATAAGTTATTGTGATATAGAAAAACCTAGTGAATGTTCTTATGAGTGGTATTATATTAAACCAGAACTAGGGTCTTTAATTATATTTCCTAGTTGGTTAAAACATGGATCAAACAAAATAAAAAATAATACACAGAATAGAACAGTAATAAGTTTTAACATAAAATGACAGACTCAATAATAACATACTTTCCACAAGCTTTTTACGTAGCTGAAAATTTGTTAGAGCCGGGTTACTTAAAAGAACTTCAAGATAAAGTTTATCGTATAAAAGATGGTCACCCTAGTGGTGGTAGTAATTGGGTTTTAAGACCATACAATACTTTAGATACTTATGAATTAATAAATGACCCAACGTTTAATACACTTTTAAATAAGATAGAGGAAAAAACTTTTGCATTTAATAAAGAACATAACTCTGATTATCGTTACAAAGTTAAAGAATCTTGGTTAAATGTATATGATAAAAATGATGAACAAGAATATCATTTTCATGCAGGATATACTTATAGTGCTGTCTTTTTTCTTAAATCAAGTAGTGATTGTGCAAAAATTATTTTTGAAAACCCTACAGAGCCCGACATGATGCCTTTAAAAAATTTAAAAGAAATGAATGGTTTAAGTTTTAAACGATGTCGTTTTAATCCGATAGAAAATAGTCTGTTAATTTTTCGATCTTATATGAGACATATGGTAGAAAAACAGAAGACAGACTCTGAAAGAATAACTGTAGCTGTAAATATGTAATTAAAAATGCTAGAATTTTCTACATTTTTACTATAGACTTACATATTTAAATCAATAAAAAAATGTGTAATATAGGCGATTATGCTTCAAAAAATAGCTTTTCAACCGGGTATCAACAAACAAGTTACAGAGACAGGGGCTGAGAGCCAATGGGTAGACTGTGATAATGTTAGGTTTAGATATGGAGTCCCTGAAAAAATAGGGGGATGGAATCAATTAGGACAATTAAATTCTAATGAATTAACTGGTGCAGGAAGAGGTCTACATCACTTTGTAAATACAGCAGGTAGAAGATATGCAATTATCGGCACTAATCGAATATTATATGCTTTTTCTGGTAACGTATTTTATGACATACACCCTATTAAAACTACAACAACTCTCACAAGTGCTTTTAGTACAACCAACGGATCACCAACGGTTACAATAACTTTTCCTACGGCCCACAATATAAACCCTCAAGATATAATATTATTAGATAATTTTTCTAGTATTACAGGATCTAATTTTGGGGCATCTGATTTTGACGATAAAAAATTTATGGTAACATCTGTCCCTAGTGGAACAACCTTAACAATTACTATGCCATCAAATGAATCAGGGTCCGGGGCCACTACCTCTGGAGGTGTACGAGTTCAACATTATTACCCTGTTGGAACAGCTGTCCAAGAAAAAGGTTTTGGTTGGGGTCTAGGTACATATGGAGGTGTAGCTAACGGAGCAGTGACGACTACTTTAAATGGAGCTATTAACGCTTCTACAACTACAGTGGTATTGACAAACGCAGCACAGTTTCCATCCACAGGAACTAGTTTCGTTTTGATTGGAACAGAAATGATTCAATACACTGGTGTTAGTGGTAACACTTTAACAGGTGTAACGAGAGGAGCTCGAGGAACTACAGCAGCATCTCACAGTGACGGTGTTACCGTTACTAATGCTACAGACTATGCTGCATGGAATGAACAAACAGAAGAAGGTCTAGCTTTAGATCCAGGTATGTGGTCATTAGATAATTTTGGTGACAAAGCAATTTGTTTAATACATGATAGTGCTTGTTTTGAATGGAACTCTAGCGCAGGTAATGCAACAGAAACAAGAGCAACAATTATATCGGGTGCACCAACTGCATCTAGACATATGATAGTGTCTACACCGGATCGTCACTTAGTATTTTTTGGAACAGAAACAACTATTGGTGACGCATCGACACAAGATGACATGTTTATAAGATTCTCAGATCAAGAAGATATAAATACATATACACCTACAGCAACCAATACAGCTGGTACACAAAGACTAGCCGACGGATCTAAAATTATGGGAGCTATTAGAGGTAGAGATTCAATTTATATTTGGAGTGATACAGCGTTATTTACGATGCGTTTTGTTGGTGCTCCTTTTACTTTTGGTTTTGCACAAGTAGGAACTAACTGTGGACTTGTTGGACAGAACGCATGTGTAGAAGTTGACGGTGCCGCATATTGGATGTCAGAAAATGGTTTTTTTAGATATGGTGGTAGACTAGAATCATTACTTTGTTTAGTAGAAGACCATGTTTATGATGACATAAACTTAGCATCAGGTAACCAAATGGTGTCTGCAGGTTTAAATAATTTGTTTGGAGAGATAATATGGTTTTATCCTTCTTCTACTTCAGATGTAGTTAATAAAATGGTAGCTTATAATTATTTTGATTCAAGACCACAAAGACAAGTGTGGACGGTAGGAACCTTATCTAGAACTATGTGGAGAGACTCTGCCATATTTGGTAAACCACATGCAACAGAGTATGATGCATCAACAGATACGTCTTTTGATGTGGTTGGAAATACAGAAGGTAGAACTGCATACTATGAACACGAAACAGGGACCGATCAAAATAAAAATGGTACTATAACAGCCATCACTTCAAATATATTATCAGGAGACTTTGATATTACACAAAGAATTACGAGAGGAGCTCAAACAGGTATAGCAGACCTTAGAGGAGATGGTGAGTTTATGATGAAGATAAGAAGATTTCTTCCAGACTTTATATCTCAAACAGGAAGCACTAGAGTTACATTAAATTTAAGAAACTTTCCAAATGATACAGCTGCAAGCTCATCACTCGGACCTTTTGATATAACATCATCTACACAAAAAGTAGATACTCGTGCAAGAGCTAGAGCTATTGCTTTAAAAATAGAAAATACAGCTGTAGACCAAAGCTGGAAGTTAGGAACTTTTAGATTAGATATACAACCGGATGGACGTAGATAATGGCAAAAATAACACAGATTATAACTAGACCCTCAAAAGAATACGATTACACTGTAGCTGAAGCTCAAAGTAGGGACTTAGACGGTATTGTGCAAAAACTTAACACTACATATCAACAAGAATTAAAAGATGAGGTAGAAGCTCAAAACTTCTTTTTAAATTAATGGCTAATAGTTTTATCAATAAAAAAGTAGATTTAACAACAACAGATTTAACAACACTATATACAGTGCCATCAGCGAGAACAGCTGTAATTAAGTCTTTATTGGTATCCGATGACTCTGGATCAGGGACCACAATAACAATAACATTAGTAGATTCTAGCAGTACTATATTTAATCTGTTTAAAGATAAAGCTATAGGGTCTAAAGAAACAACTGAACTCTTAACACAGCCTTTAATTATGGAGGAAAGTGAGGTATTGAAAGTACAAGCAGGAGATGCTAATGAGTTACATGTAGTCGCATCAATATTAGAGATACAACCTAGGGAGGTAACAACATAATGACTGTAATGGTACTAAAACCACAAGATATCAAAACAACTATTAAAAACAAAAAAACTGGAGAAATTTATGAAAACGAAGAGGCTTTAAAATCAGCAAATATTCCAGATGAAGATATACAAAGAGACGTTACTGTAATAATGCCTAGTTTGAATTTAACAGGAGAAACAAAATAATGCCACCATATTTTAATAACCCGTACGATCAAAGAGTATATGAGGCAGGATTTAAATTTGTACCCCAGAGTAAATATTTACAAACTCCTTTTGTAATACCACAAAGTGATGTGGTAGCAGGTACTTCGTCGGGTATACCTTCTATAAATATGGGCAGTGGTGGTGGAAGTAGTGCTCCATTTACTGGTGGTATAACAGACTTAACTACAAATTTTTCTAATATAATAGCTGATAGACAAAACAGACTTGACAATCCTCCTGATACTTTTTTTGGTTTTAAGACTATGAGAGATCAACAATTAACTGGGGCAGACAGAGGATTTTATCCAGATCTTGGTCAAGAACAAACTTTCGCTGGTAGCCTACAAGAATTTTTTAAACCGCAATCAGCAGACGAAATTATAGCTGAGGGATATACGCCAAAAGTAAATATTGGAATATTACAAAATCTGTTACCGGATAGATATGACACTTTACCTAGAGGTGATCAAGCATTTATAGCAAGAAACATGGGATACACCGGCCCAACAATATTTGGACAAGATGCATCTGGTTTATTTAAAGATCCATTTGGATTAAACACTAGATCTGCATTTGGTAATTACGCAGAAAGAGTTGAAATAGAAGCAGACAAAACTGGTGACGCTCTTGTCAAAAGTGCAGCCAAAAGAGGTTTGACTTTTGATAAATCTAAAGGAGCTCTTGTAGATCCTACTACAGGAGAGGTTATAGATGAAGATGATTATGATGCAACAATGTTAGATTTTTTTAATAAAACAAAAACATTAAGAAATAAAAACAAATTTTATAACCAACAAACTGTTCTAAGAGATCTTGATAGACAAGCTGCTCAAGAAACTCTACGAAGACAAGCTGCTACACAAGGAAGAGCTGATTTACTTGCAAATAGAAATCTAACAGCTAAACAAAGAGCTCAGGAAGAACGTAACATAAGTACAGTAGAAGAAGCTAATAGAGCTTTTCGTGCAGGAGATGATAGTGCTTATTCTAGTGGTAAGGCAGGTATACAATCGGATGGCTCTTACAATGACCCATTTGATCCAGGTGGCGGAGAAAAAGACGGTGGTTTTATCGACGGCACAAACAGAAGAATGGATTTTATGATGGGTGGACTGGCAAACCTGGTAGATATATACGATTGATTATAGGAGAAAAAGACTATAAAAAGGATAAACTATGGCAATTTCAAGAATGAATATGGAAAGACAAATGCGTAATATGGGTGGTATTATGGGTCTTGAAGACCAGAGACAAGGATATTTCTTAGGTAAATTAGTTAAAAAAATAACTAAACCAATTAAAAAAATTGTTAAATCACCATTAGGTAAGGCGGCTCTAGCAGGAGCTGCATTATATGGTTTAGGTGGTGCTAAGTTTTTAGGTGGTGAAGGTATATTTGCAGGCGGTCAAACTGGTCGTTTTGCTAATCTTAAAAATTTATTTTTACCTGCTGCATCAAATATAAGTGGAAAAGATGGTATTTTAAGTAGTTTACTTTTTAAAGATGGTAAATTTAATTTAGGTAGAGCAGCACTTACAGGTTTAGGTGCCACAGCAATCGCTGCACCATTTTTAATGGGCGGTGATGAGGAAGAAGAAGTTGACGAAGAATCATTTACTGGTCCTATAAGCAGTATTGAGTCAATCAGGGACCAGGCAAGACAATACTATGCTGACCCAACAAACTCTGCATTATATTTCATGCCACCAAAAAAATTTACAAGACCTTTTGCAGGTGGTGGACTAGCTGACATACCAAGAGAAGGATACGCAGAAGGTGGTCTAATGGATCTAGGTGGTATGGAAAAAGATTATAGAACTGGTGGCTTTGTAGAACTGGGAGCAGAAGAAAGAGCAGATGATGTACCAGCTAGACTTAGCAAGAATGAATTTGTATTTACAGCAGACGCTGTAAGAAATGCAGGTAGGGGAGATATTGATAAAGGTGCGGAAGTCATGCAAAATATGATGGACAATTTAGAGGCAGGTGGTATGATCTCTGAAGAGTCTCAGGGCATGGAAAATCCTGCACAAGCAATGTTTGATCAAGCACAACAATTGGAGAGTAGGATAGCATAATGGCATTACCAGATTATTTACAAGATACCGCAAAAGATTTTGCCCGTCAGCTGACGGCATCAACGTCAGTACCTCTTAGACCAGAAACATTTACTGGTCGTCAATTTGTTGCTGGTGAAGATCCATTACAAACACAAGCAATCAATCTTGCAACACAGGGTATTGGTGGTTTTCAACCGTTTTTAACAACAGCTCAACAAGCTATAACACAAGCAGGTCAAGATGTAGGTCAAGTTAGACAAGATCTTTCTGGACTTGGACAGTTCATGGGCACTGGAGCAGGGACCGGGGCTGGATCAATCGCAGATTTTACATCACCATTTCAACAACAAGTTATTGACGAATCATTAAGACAATTTGATTTATCAAGACAAGGTGGTCTACAACAAATAGCAGACTCTGCAGCACAGTTTGGTGCATTCGGTGGCGGTAGACAAGGTGCACTAGAAGGACAATTTATGGCAGATACTGCACTAGGTAGAGCAGGACTTGAAGCACAATTAAGAGCACAAGGTTTTGCAGATGCTGTAGGAAGAAGAGCAGGAGCATTTGGACAACAACAATCTTTAGCAAACCAAAGAGCTGCACTAGCAAATCAACAAGCAAATTTAGCACAAAATCAATTCGCATTATCTAATTTTCAACAAGCAGGTAGAGCTTCAGATGTAGCTAACCTAGGTCAGCTTGGTGCATTTAGACAAGGCATAACTCAAGCACAATTAGCTGCTGATCAAGATCTTGCAAGAACAGGAGCATTTGAAGGACAACAAAGATTACAACAATATGGAGCTGGTTTAGGATCATTAGCTGGATTTGGAGCTGGAGTGCCAATACCTACAACTTCTCCTAGTCCATTCTCTACAGCGTTAAGCACAGCATTAGGTATTGGAAATTTATTCGGAAAATTTAAGTAAGCTATGAGACCATTAAATAGACCAATGTTTAGAACGGGTGGCCCTATCAAAGAGGGTATCATGACTGGTATAAAAGATAACACTGGGACTGGATTAGTTGGTGATAAAAGATATCCTAAAACAGATGGTAGATCACATCACGTTGCAATCGCTCCATTTGTAATGCCTGCACTTAGATTTTTAGCAAGACCTTTTGGTCAGTTTGTTGCAAGACAATCTAAAGGTGGTAAAATGTTAGGATTAAAACCTATAGAAAAATTTCAACCAAATATATTTGGAAAATATTTAGCTGGGTCACCTGAAGGTAGATTGCTTACAGGCGGTGCAGGTGTTGCTGGTAAGACTGGTAAAACAATATTTAAAGGAGGTAAAAGCTTAGCTAAATCTCCATTAACTGTAGCAGCAGGGGTTTACTATGGTGGCGGTGCATTATTACCTGACGGTACACCTGATCCAAACGATCCTAAAAATATTAAATCAGGAGAAGGCAGACAGTTTACTGGTGATGAAGCAATGGTAGGAGATCCAAGACAACCATTACCTGACTCACCACCAAAACCACCAAAACCATCTAAATCAGAAGAGAACGAAGCTTTAAGACAAAAATATTACAAGATAATGGGTCTAGATAAAATAAAGAAAGATGCTCTTTATGATTCATTACTTGATGCAAGTAATATTGTACAAGAAGAGGGTGCAGATTTAAAAGGAGCTCTTAGATCAGGAACATTACAAAATAGAATTATAAATGCTATATCTAAAAACTTAGATGAAGGAACTAAATTAAAAAGACAGATCGATGCTGCAATACTTAAAGGTGAGATTACAAAAGATATTAAAGCAAATGATCCAGCTGAACAAAATAAAGCTAGACTAGTTGAGAAACAAATAGAACTTGCAGATATGAAACTATCTGGCGGTACTTTATTTGAAAATATACAAGAGGGTGCAAAAGCTCAAGGTAATATAAATACTACTTCAAACGTTTACAACTCTATTTTAAAAACATATAAAACAGAACCAGAGGTCTTAGCTGATACAACTGAAGCGGCTAAGTTTAGAAAATCAGACAACTATACTACTGATACAGATCTTGTTAAAACAATTGTAGAAACACAAGGTAAAGGAGCTGGTATATATATTATAGATAAAACTGCAGTTTATATAGACGAAGACGGAAACGCGTCAACATTATTCCAGGGGTAATCTATGGCTACCATAGAAGAAATATTAGCTGGTAAATCTTCTAGCAATCAAAATCAAAAAGTAGGTACAATAGAATCTGTATTGTCTGGTGTTGCATCAGGTCTTATTGCAATACCAAAAGGTTTTTTTTCTTTGGGTGCAACGCTTATGGATCTTGGTGTTGATCAGGGTAGAGCTGCAAAGGTAGAACAATTTTTTGATGATCTCACAGAATTTGATGAAAAAGCAGAAGCAACCACGGCTGGTAGAATTACAGAAGCATTAGTAAATATAGGTATACCTGCAGCAAGAGGTTTTAAGGTTGCATCTAAGATGGCAGACGATGCAATGCGTGCTGGTCGAAATAATAAATATTTTAAAACTACAAACCCTAATCTTCAAAAAGGTGTAGATAAAGCACTAGAATTAAATGCACGTGGTAAAACAAATAAATTTATTGCAGGTGCATTAGGAGGCGGTGTTGCTGAAGCTGTATTTGTTGGAGATGTAGAAAAGATAGGTACGTTTGGTGATTTAATAGGTGGACCAACAGAGATAACAAGATCAACAGACGATGATCCTACAAGAGAACTATTAAACAGAGTTAAATTTGGTGTAGAAGGTGCATTATTTACAGGCCTTATAGGCGGCACTGGTAAAGTTGTTAAAAGACTAACCGATCGAAACAAACAATTAGATGTAGCAAACTCTAAACTAGATGCATTTATAGATAAGATTGCGTCGGGATTCAGGGCCCGAAGTGGTAAGACTCAAGAGTTTTTTGACATAGAAAGAACTTCTGTAGGTGAGAGAGCTGCAGATGCAGCAGGTGCTAGAAATATATCTAGAGAACTAGACCAAGCAATTGACAAAGTATTTCCACCAATGCGTACAGTATTAAACCAAGCAGAGGCTGCAAAAAGAAAACAGATGCTAACAAAGATAAACGACCTATTATTATCTGGTGACCCTAAACTTGATGATCTTGGTGTTGCAACATTTGGTAAACTAGATGAAACAAAGAAAGCTGCATTAGTAAAAGAATTAAAAGATATGAAAGTAGATGACCAAGTCGTTGCTGACATACTTGGTAGTCTATCTACTATAAGAACTAGATGGTCTGATTTATTTTCTAAACTAGGTAGATCATTAGGACAAAACGAAATTAAAGAATTTAAAAGTTTATTCGGTAACAAATTTAAAAACTATATTGGATCTACATATGATATATTTCAAAATCAAAGTATCTTTCCATGGGTAAGATACAAACCAACTAAAGAAGCAATCGACGAAGCTAAAGAAGTATTTAAATCTAGTGCTAAAGAAGCTGGTGAAGAGATGACAGATCTTCAAGCAGAACAAGCTGTAACTAGGGTTTTAAGAACTGCAAGACTACCAAAAGGTATTAGAATGGATAAACCGTCTGATGCTATCTTTGAGGTACCAGGTTTTTTTGTAAACAGAACCACACTAGATGAAGTTGTAACAGCTAGAGGATCTGCACTAGTATCTGCAGGTGCAATTAAAGAAGCTGATAGAAAAGTATTTGAAACACTTTTAGGTAAACAACAAAACCCTATGCAGACTATACTAGGTGGCACAGCTAAACTATCTATGATCACTAGAAGAAATCTTTTCTTTCAAGACTTATTAAAAAAGAATGATGAACTTATTGCTGCTGGTAAAACGCCTATGTTTGCTAAATCAGCTGACGAAGCAAGACTTGTATTTGGTGATGACTACAAACAAATAAGAATTGACCAGGCTAAGACACTTAGTGTTGCAGCAAAAGGTGGGTCCGTAAACCCACTTAATGAATTATATACGACGTCGGGTATGGCAGATGCTTTAGAGGGTACCTCTCTTGCATTTGACAAAGCTGGTATGTTAGGACAACTGTACCAAAGTTTAATCTTATATCCAAAAGGTCTATCACAAATAGCAAAAACAATTTTATCACCGGTAACACACGTTAGAAACTTTGTATCTGCTGGTGCGTTTGCTACAGCAAACGGTATTATACCTGACCCACAAGCTATTAAGACAGCCTATCAAGCACTGCAAACACCTTTAAAAGGTACAAGACAACAAAATGATTTGTATGAAGAGTTATTAAAACTAGGTGTTGTAAACTCTAACGTAAGACTAGGGGATTTAACTAGACTGCTTGAAGATGTAAACTTTGGTGAGACTATGACATCAGACAAAGGTTTAAGATTATTGTTAAAACCCTTATCAAAATTAAAATCTGTATCACAAGATCTATACACAGCTGAAGATGATTTCTGGAAGATAGCGTCATGGGCTATGGAAAAAACAAGAATAGAAAAAGCTCTTGCAAACAAAGGTGTTACAAGAGGTATGACAATAAAAAGAAACGGTATTGATGTAACTGTTGACGATGAATTTTTTAAAAGAGAAGCAGCTGACATTGTAAAAAATAATATACCAAACTACGATTATGTATCTGACTTTGTAAAATCATTAAGAAAATTACCTATCGGTAACTTTGTATCGTTTCCTGCAGAAATAGCTAGAACAGGTACAAATATTGTAAGAAGAAGTTTGAGAGAAATAAATGAAACAATCGAACTTGCAGATGGAACAGTTATAAAACCATTTGAAACTATTGGGTACACTAGACTGTTTGGTTTTGGCGCAACAGTTGCAGCTGTGCCATATGCAACACAAAAAGCTTTTCAAACTATCTATGATGTAACTGATGAAGAACGGGAAGCTATCAGAAGATATGTTGCTGACTGGTCAAAAAACTCAACAATACTGCCAATAAAAGACAAAAATGGTAACTTTAAATACATAGATTTTAGTCACGCTAATGCATACGACACATTAATTAGACCTGTACAAACAGTTATCAATGCAGTTGCTGATGGTAGAACAGATGAAGATGGATTGATGGATGACTTTCTTGCAGGTACGTTTGCATCTATGTCAGAGTTTGCACAACCATTTATATCTGAATCTATTTGGACAGAGGCTGTTGCAGATTTATTGGTTAGGGGTGGTAGAACAAGAGAAGGTTTCCAAGTATTTAACCCACAAGATTTACCTGGAGACAAGGCAACAAAAATTATGCAACATTTAGTAAGAGCACAAATGCCTTTTTCATTTGAACAATTAAAAAGATTAGATAGATCTATTGAATCTGTAGACGTTTTAACCAAAGGTAAGTTTGATGAGTATGGACAAACGTTTGAGTTTGGTGATGAGTTTCAAGGTTTATTTGGTTTTAGAGAAGTAAGTGTAAACCCTGCTAGAAGTCTTGACTTTAAAGTTGCAGACTATCAAAGAGGTGTTAGACAATCTAGACAATTGTTTACTAGACAAGCTTTACGTGGTGGACCTATTGAACCAAGAGATATTGTTGATGCATATATAAATGCAAACAGAGCTTTGTTTGATGTAAGAAAAAATTTTAAAGATGATCTAGATGCAGCAAGAATTTTAAATATAAGTGAAGAAGCTTTTAATACTTCTGTGGGTAGATTATCGGGAGTAGAAATTGCAACAATAAACAATAATATATTTAGACCAATAAATATTTCTCCAGATATTAGAAGAGCGTTTGCAGAAAACGCTGCAGCTATAGGAGAAGTAAACCCACTTGAAATAGCAGAAGGCTTTATAGCAGACATACAGAATCAAATGAGAAATGTTTCTTTACTTGAAACAGACTTCCCAGTTATAGAAAACCCTCTATTACCTATTACACAGGATACACCTGCAACACCAACATCGTTAAATTTACCAAGCATTGATGCAAACATCGTTAATAATCCTGGTGCAGCGGGGTCATTTTCTAACTTGACAACGGCAGATAAACTGCGAATATTGTTTCCACAAGGATAATTATGGCTAAGAAATCGGCATTACAAAAAATAGAAGATCATGAAAAGCTTTGCAGAATTATGCAGAAGCAGACGTTCGAACAAATAAAAGAAATGAAAGAACGTATTAGAAGAATTGAATACATGATCGTTGGTGGAATGGGATCACTCATTCTGGCTTTAATTATGAACTATATGAAATAATGAATCTTTCACGTAATTTTACTCTTCAAGAGTTAATTAAATCAGACACTGCTATCCGTTTGGATATCAATAATAATCCAAACTCAGGTCAAATAGAAAAATTAAAAGATCTTTGTGAAAATATTTTACAGCCAGTACGTGACCATTTCGGTAGAGTTAAAGTAACTAGCGGATTCCGGAGCGAAGCGTTGTGTATTAAAATAGGTAGCTCTGTAAATTCACAGCATGCCAAAGCTGAGGCCGCAGACTTCGAAGTAATGGGCACAGACAATGCTGAGCTAGCTGATTGGATTTATTCAAACCTAGAATTTGATCAATTAATATTAGAATTCTACACTCCTGGTGAGCCAAACAGTGGGTGGATACATTGCAGTTATACCACTGACCAACCTAGAAAACAATTTTTACACGCATACAAATCAGAAGGTAAAACAAAATACAAACCTGTAATTGGAAAAGCTAGAGATCTAGTTTAACATCCACAACAAACACAATACAAGACTAATCCACAATCCAAATCTTATAATAACACCAGGTCTTAGATCCATTCTTTTAACTCCTCTCCCATTATTTGAGTAGCTATGTCTACTTTCTTACGCAAAGCTTTTACAATACGTGTGTCTACAGTATTTTCACATATAATATCTATATAGGTCATAGGTTTTTCTTGACCAATACGATCTATTCTAGCCTCCGACTGTTGTCTTTTCTCTAAGTCATAGCCGTTAGAATAATATATCATGGTGCTAGCAGCGGTAAGTGTAATACCATAACCACCAGTCTGTGTAGTTCCTACAAAGAACCTAACTCCAGAATCAGGGTCCTGAAATTTTTTTATGTTTTCTTGCCTTTCTTCTTGTGGTGTAAGACCATAATAATCTACGAAAGTACCCTCACCGTATTCTTTAGACAATGCATTGATAATGTTATGCACATCTCTTTGAAACTGGGCCCAAATAACAACCTTGCCTTCTACCTCATCTAATAGATCTAATAACTCACCTATTCTATTGTTTGGCATTTCTTGTATAGTGCCATCATCAGCTGTAAAATGACCACATGTTATCTGTTGTAATCTCATTAACTGAGTCAACACCGTAGCTGTAGTCATCATCTTACCATCTAGTTGAGCATGAGCTAACTTCTGCATTTGTAAATATGCTTTGGTTTGCTCTGGTGTTAACATAACTTCTCTCTTCATAAATGTTTTCTTTGGTAGATCTAAACACTCATCTTTTAATACTCTGTAAGAAAATGCTTTTAGTTTTTCAGATAGTTCATCTAAATTTCTATAGCCAACCACAATCTGTACAGATCGACCACTAAAGTTTGCTGTTCTCATAACAGCATATCTAGTTCTAAATGCATAATAAGAATTAAAACCAAGTAATTCATCTTCTAAAAATTCACATTGTTTATATAAATCTAATGGTGATTTAGTTACAGGTGAACCTGTAAGTATTCTTCTATATGTTGCGAGCTTACCAAGAGTTACAATATTTTTAGTTCGTTTAGCCTCTGGATTTTTTATTGTAGTTGACTCATCAATAGCCATTAGTGCTCTATGTGAGTTTAAAAATTTTTCTGCGAAAGCCACACCTTTTTTAGTAGATAAAGATTCTACATTCATAACTAATATGTGTAGGTCTTCACCTGTTTCAAATAAAGTATTTAATTTTTTTTGTTGCTTTACATTAATTAATGACTGCCATAAAACATTTTTGTGTTCTATATGATCTACTAAATGTGTAGGTATTTCACCCTCATACCAATTTTTTACTACACCTTTTGGTGCCACAATTAGGACACCATTGATCTTACCATTGTCATAAAGCATAGATATATTGTCTATTAATACTTTAGATTTACCAGTACCCATCTCCATAAAATATGCAAAGTATGGTCTATCCCATGACATTTCTAAAGCTTTAAGCTGATGAGCATACGGCTTTGTTTTAAATTTATAATTCATAATATTTTTTCTTCTTTCTATTGACAAAGTATATAACATCTTTATATTGTTTGTCAATGTCAGAAAGAATAGTTTATGTAGTTCAAGAAGTACCAGGCACAGCTTCAGGTATTCCTAAAATAAATATTATGGGCGCAAAAGAATATGGCGAATTAAAAACTTTATTGCCAGAATTATCTCAAATTATTTTTTCACCAGGACCATTAATTTTTAAGCTTAGAAAACTTTTAAAAGATTTTAAAGCCGATGATTATTTATTGTTAACTGGTGATCCTGCTATTATTGGTGTTGCGTGCTCTATTGTATCTGATATTACAAATGGTAAATACAATCTATTAAAATGGGACAGACAAGAAAGAAAATACTATCCTATTAAAATTAATTTATACGAGAAAGGAGAAATAGATGAGTAATATAAACTTTGAAGAAGATCAAAGACAAGATTTGCATAATATAAATGATGCACAATCTTTGTCAGACCAAGTTGTAAAACTAAAACAATTAGAAGATCAACTTGTAGAAAAAGAAAATGAATTAAAGGAACTGAAAAGAAAAGTTGAGTTAGTTTCTGGTGAGGTCATACCTACCATGATGCAAGAGATGAATATCTCTACATTAAAACTAGCAGATGGCTCTTCAGTTGAAGTAAAACCAGTTTACGGTGCTTCTATTACAGTAGCTAATAAAGAGGCAGCCTATACATGGCTTCGAGAAAACGGCCTGGGTGATCTTATTAAAAATGAGATTACAGTTTCCTTTGGTCGTAACGAAGATAACAAGGCGAGCGAGTATGCAAACCTTGCAAAGGGTCAAGGGTACGAACCTGTCCAGAAATTAAAGGTCGAACCAATGACACTTAAAGCATTGGTCAGAGAGCGTCTGGAATCTGGACAAGAGATGCCCTCTGATCTATTTAACGTGTTCTCAGGAAACAGGACAAAAGTAACGAGGAGTAAATAAACATGAACCAAGTAGCAGAGAAAAAGTCTGCAGGTCTTCCAGCAAATATGTTTGAAGATGATGCAGCAAAAGGTTTAGGTGCAATAGGTCAAGAAGATCTAGCCTTACCTTTTTTAAAAATCCTTGGACAACTCTCACCGGAAGTTAATAAACGTGATGGTAAGTATGTCGAAGGTGCAGAACCAGGAATGATATTCAATTCTGTTTCTGGAGAACTCTATGATGGAGTGAAAGGTATTGATGTTATTCCATGCTTTTATAAGTTGGAGTACATTGAATGGAAAGATAGAGGAGAAGGTTTGGGTGCACCAGTTGCAATCTATGATTCATCTTCTGATATCATGTCTAAAACAAAACCTGATGCAAACTATAAAGATAGATTACCAAATGGTAATTATATCGAAAAGACTGCATCTCACTTTGTTGTAGTGTCGGGAGATAGTCCATCGACAGCTTTGATTTCTATGAAATCTACTCAATTAAAAATTAGTAGAAAGTGGAACTCAATGATGTCTGGTATCAAGATGAAGGGTGCAAACGGAATGTTTACGCCGGCATCTTTCAGCCACATTTACAAACTAAAAACCACACAAATGTCAAACGATAAAGGCACATGGTTTGGTTGGGAAGTTAGTAAAGTTGGCCCAGTAACTGACAAAGGTCTTTACGATCAAGCTAAAAGTTTTAGTGAAAACATTTCTAAAGGAAGTGTTAAGGCTAAACATGGCGAAGATAAACCAAAGGACCAAGCTAGCATTATATAATTCCTTCGGGATATGTGCACAGTGTGGGCCGAAAGCGAGAGTAGACGGCCCACATAAACGGTTATTATGGAACGATACATAGAATATTTTAATGGATACAGGAATGCTTATGGCGTGGCTGACTTTAATCACCAGGATTCCAAGATAGATCCTGAGACAGGAAAAAAGAAACCTGTTTACAGGTGGAACTTCGAAGAACTTACTAAAGATATTTATCAACAACACTTAGATGGCAAACTATCTATTGGTATACAACCATGTACAGAAGAATCAGAAGTTAGGTTTGGTGTTATAGATATAGATCCAAAAGACTATGCTGACTTTAATAAAAAAGATTATATAGATATTATACAACAATACGAATTACCTTTACTACCAGTCGAATCTAAAAGTGGTGGTCTACATTTATTTTTATTTATGGATACATTTACAGATTCCAAGACTGTAAAATCTTTTCTTACAAATTTATTATCTTTGTTTGGACTAAAACAAGATACAGAAATATTTCCAAAACAAACACAACTTACAAAAGATAGTGAAACAGGTCAGCTACGACCAGGACAGTTTATAAATCTACCCTACTTTGGGGAGGAACGTAAAGCTTTGAACGTTGATGGTACGACGTTTACACTAGCCGAGTTTATGAAAGTGATCAGTGCAAACCTGGTTACAAAAGAAAGACTGAAAGAAATTACAGAAGAAATAGAAACAAAAAGTATGGAAGGTGTGGACGAAGAGTTTACAGAAGGTCCACCATGTCTAGCAGCAATATCTAAATTATCTAAAAACGAAAACTTTGATGGCAAAGATAGGTTTATGTACAACTATCATGTCATGGTTAAAATGAAGTATCCTGACAATTGGCAACAGAAGGTTATGAATGCACCAGTAAAATATTTTGCTGGCGTACATGCAAACGCGTGGGACCAAAAGTTTTTAAATCAAAAAGTAAAATCATGGAACAGAAGTTCTAAAGGTTACACCTGTACACAAAGTCCATTAAGTGAGAATTGTAAGAAAGGTATTTGTGTTAAGAAAAAATTTGGAGTCTTGGCAGGATCAAAAGGTTCTTATCCTGTATTAACAAATTTAAAGAAAATAGATCTGGATCCAGAACCTGAGTACGAATTTGATGTAACAAAACCAGATGGTATCGGTACAGCGACAGTGCACTGTAAGAATGTAGAACACCTAAACGATCAGCGTAAGAGACGTAACTCAATATCGAAAGCTGCAGGATTCTTACCACCATTAATCAAAAATGATGAAGAGCAGGCTGTCATGGATGCATTATATCAAACACAAAAGATTGTACAGCCACCTGTAGGTACATCACCAAAAGAAAAATTACACGATGTTATACATGCAAAGATACATGGACCAAAAGCTACAAGCGATGCTGCATTTAAAACTGGAGCAGTATTGATAGAGGGTGAGTATGCATTCTTTAAATTCGATAAATTTTACGACAAACTAAAAGCAAAGAATTGGAAATACAGCGAAGATAAAACAGGACGTATGATGCAGGTGCTATATCAAGAATGTGAAATAGAGTTTCTAGAACAGAAAAGATTTCCATCAAAAGAAGCAGGCAAATATCATTCATCGACAAAGAATATAATACAAATAAATGTACAGACATTTGAAGAAGTGCCTATACACCATACACCAACAAAACATAAGACAGATATAATATGATTAGTAGAAAATTATTTGGGCCTCCTGGAACAGGGAAAACAACAAAGCTATTAAAGTATGTCAAAACATTTTTAAAACTAGGGACACCCATCGATAAGATAGGATACTTTGCATTTACAACCAAAGCTGCAAACGAGGCTGTTGATAGAATGTTAGACTACCACACAGCATTTGAAAGAAAAGATCTAAAACATTTTAGAACTCTTCACTCTCTTGCTTTTAATCAATTAGGTATGAAAAAAGCTCAAGTTATGCAGGATGAACATTACGAAGACATAGGTAGAAAATTAGGCATAGAAGTTACCGTATATTCTAATGGCGAAGAATCCACAGGGTTTATAAATTCTGATAGTGAATATTTTAATTTAATTAATGCAGCAAGGATAAAAAATATTTCTATTGAAGATGAGTACAATACCGACATGTACTCAGGGGACATGGACAAGAGACTATTAAAAATTATTTCTGAAGAAGTGGATAATTATAAACAAGCATTTGGTCTAATAGATTTTACAGATATGATTGATAAATTCATTGTGTCAGGATTGTGTCCAAAATATGATGTAACATTTGTTGACGAAGCTCAAGATTTATCACCAATACAGTGGAAAATGTTCAATATTATCAAGCAAAATAGCAAATATGTTATACTAGCAGGTGATGATGATCAAGCAATCTATGGTTGGGCAGGCGCAGATGTAAAAAAATTTCAGCAGGAGATTTCAAAGAAGGACATAATTTTGCCACAATCTTACAGGGTTCCACAAAACGTGCAAAACATAGCAGATAAGATATTAAAATTAATTCCAGAGGACAGACGGGTACAAAAAAATTGGAAAGCAAGAGAAGAGCAAGGCACTGTAAATTATATTTATAGTCTTGAAGATGTTCCACTAGACAAAGGTAATTGGTTAATACTTGCAAGATATAACGATAAATTAAATAAACTCAAAACTCCTTTAAAAGAGTTTGGTATTTATTTTCAATATAAAGATAGAAAAAGTTATAAGATTAACTTGTTTAGAAGCATTCTAAACTACATAAGGTGGCAAAAAGGTGACGAATTGTCTTTAGCAGAAGTAAAAGATATATTTGAATATACAAATATAGATACAGAAGTAACAGAGGAGAAAATGTACAATCTAGAGGAGTTTGGTTTTGATAAAAATATACCCTGGTATAATGAATTTTCTTCTGACTACGAAGAGTGTTTATATATAAGAGAAATGTTAAGTAATGGAGAGGAGTTAAGAAAAGATCCAAGAGTAAAATTATCTACAATACATTCTGCAAAGGGTGGTGAAGCTGATAATGTATTATTAATATTAGATAATACAAAAACAATAAGAGATGCATTAGAAAAAAGTTCCGACAAACAGGATGAAGAGCATAGAGTTTGGTATGTAGGGGTGACACGAACAAAACAAAATTTGTACATCATGGCAGCAAAAAAGGAGGATCAAGGTTATGACATCGAAAGTTTGGGATAAGCAGCACGGCGGGAGTCACTATCAAAAATATAAAATTCAACCCAGCAAGTTTGTTGTTGAGAATGAGTTGTTATATCCTGAGGGTTGTGCTATAAAATATATTATTAGACATCGTGATAAGGGAAAGAAGCAAGATATATTGAAAGCAATACATTTTTTAGAAATGATTATTGAAAGGGACTATAATGAAAATTCCTAAGTTTGAAGCACAGACTGAGTGGGTTAAACCTACAGAGTTTCCAGACTTACGTAATGTGGATGAGATAGCGATTGACTTAGAAACAAAAGATCCAGACTTATTAAAGAAAGGTTCTGGTTCTGTCATAGGTAATGGTGAGGTTATAGGTATCGCTGTTGCTACAAAGTTTTATAAAGGTTATTTTCCTATTGCACATGAGGGTGGCGGAAACATGGACAGACAAAGAGTGCTGTCTTGGTTAAAAGATATACTTGAGTCACCATCAACAAAAGTTTTTCACAATGCTATTTACGATGTTTGTTGGCTACGGGCGATGGGATTCAAGATAAACGGTGACATAGCCTGCACAATGATTGCATCTGCGTTGACCGATGAAAACAGATTTCGTTATGATCTCAATAGTTTATCATGGCATTACCTTGGTTATGGTAAGAATGAATCTGCATTAGCAGAAGCTGCAGAAGAGTGGGGAATTGATCCTAAGTCTGAAATGTATAAACTACCTGCAATGCATGTTGGTGCATATGCTGAGCGTGATGCTGAAGTTACATTGGGACTTTGGCAAGAGATGAAAAAAGAAATTATTAGTCAAGACCTGGAAGACATATTTGATCTAGAGTCTGATTTGTTTCCATGTCTTGTTGACATGAGATTTAAAGGTGTGCGTGTGGATGTAGAACGAGCTCACGCAATGAAAAAAGAATTTGTAACAAAAGAAAAAGAATTACTACACAAAATAAAAGGTGAAACAAATATCGATACACAGATCTGGGCAGCTAGATCTATTGCAAATGTTTTTGATATGTTGAGATTAGAATATCCAACAACAGATAAAACAGGTGCACCATCTTTTACAAAAAATTTTTTACAAGAACACGAGAATCCTGTTGTTAAGATGATTGCACAGGCAAGAGAGATAAACAAAGCACACACAACATTTTTAGATTCTATTCTTAGATACGAGCATAAGGGTAGAATACATGCTGAGATAAACCAACTCAGATCACAAACCGGGGGCACGGTGACTGGTAGGTTCTCCTACCAGAACCCTAATTTACAGCAGATACCTGCTAGAAATAAAGATCTTGGACCTAAGATAAGGTCATTATTTATACCCGAGGAAAGCCATACATGGGGTTGTTTTGACTATTCTCAGCAAGAGCCTAGGTTGGTAGTGCATTATGCTTCTTTATACAAATTACCGTCTGTATATGACGTTGTAGATGCGTATCAAGGTGATTCTAACTCAGACTTTCACCAGACCGTAGCAGATATGGCTGACATACCTAGATCTCAGGCTAAAACAATTAACCTAGGATTATTCTATGGTATGGGTAAAGCTAAACTTCAAGCAGAATTAGGGGTAACAAAAGACAAAGCAGCAGAATTATTTAATACATACCATTCACGTGTACCATTCGTAAAACAATTGATGGAGAAAGCATCTAATAGAGCACAAGACCGTGGACAGATACGAACATTGCTGGGCAGACTATGTAGGTTTCACCTGTGGGAGCCTAACAGTTTTGGTATGCATAAAGCTATGACTCACGAAGATGCACTCAGGGAACATGGACCGGGGATCAGGAGAGCTTACACATACAAAGCTTTAAACAAATTAATACAAGGTTCAGCTGCAGACATGACTAAAAAAGCGATGTTAGAATTATACAAAGAAGGTATCATACCTCACATACAGATACATGATGAGTTAGACATATCTGTTGAGGATGAATCTCATGCAAAAAAAATTATTGAAGTAATGGAAGATGCTGTAACACTAGAAGTCCCAAATAAAGTTGACTACGAACATGGAGATAACTGGGGTGAAATACATGGGTAGTTATGATATCAGATTATTTTAATGCTATACCTATTGCAAGTGAGTTTACTAATTTTTTATTAA
>VTLG01009607.1_pt1 | contig 25047 bp, 7 predicted proteins | sample 4694571 | NCBI WGS metagenome assembly VTLG01 (sample SAMN12604809, study PRJNA352737) | marine metagenome | biome: ENVO:00000447; feature: ENVO:00000209|ENVO:00000569|ENVO:01000036; material: ENVO:00002151; isolation source: viral sequences binned using virsorter ...
GATGACATATGGTGTGACCCTCGTATTAGAGTGGGTCATGAGAAAACAAGAGTTATCTAGGAGACCTCTAATGACACTATCAAAACAAGTAGAATCCTCATTAGATGAGGCAGTTGCATCTTTAAGGAATGCTCTTTCCTTTGCAGCAAGAAATGAAGCACCTTATATTAGCAAACATATTGCTGATGTAATGTTTCAAATAGAAAATCTTAAGAATGTATCTAACGTTCTTGCGATCTCTGATAAAATTATGAAAGATTTGGAGGAAGAAAACTAATGCCAGTCAAAAAATCTCTCTCTGGTGGTGATTATGTAGAAACCATACCTAAAAAGACTTATCAAGGTAGGGGCAAACACACCAAATATGCAGCAACAAGTGCCAATAAACCTAAAAAAAGGTATAGAGGACAAGGCAAATAGTACAAGAGACCTAAGGGTCTCTTTTTTTATGATAAATAACTTATATTTACCGTTTTTTCATGCCTGTAGAAAGGGTTAGTAGGGGATTTAAGGACATTAGCATGTCTCTTGAGGTAAATCCCATTAATGCAGACATCATTGGTGTCAAAAATGACACTGCAATTGCACGTTCTATCAGAAATTTAGTGCTTACTACTCCTGGAGAACGATTTTTTAATCCAGATTTAGGATCAAGTGTAAACGAAGTCCTTTTTGATGTCATTGATGACATATCTGGTTCAGCTATTAGGGATGAAATTGAACAAACTATTATTAGATTTGAACCTAGAGTCAAATTAACTGATGTGAAGGTAAAACCTAACTATGAAAATAACGAATTTGATGTAACTATAGCTTATGACATCATAGGAATTGATGCTCTTCCTCAACAATTAACCTTTGCACTACAGCCTACAAGATAAATGGCACTAGTAAATTTTACAGACCTTGATTTTGATCAAATAAAGACTTCTTTGAAGGATTATTTGAGAGAAAATTCTAATTTCACTGATTATGATTTTGAAGGATCTAATCTTTCTAACATAGTTGATGTATTAGCATACAATACTTACATCTCCTCATACAATGCTAACATGATTAGCAATGAGGTTTTCATAGATAGTGCTACTTTAAGAGAAAATGTAGTTGCATTAGCAAGAAATATTGGTTATACACCTAGATCTAGGTCTTCTGCAAAGGCAATAATTTCATTTTTTGTAGATACAACTGGATTTAGCACTAAACCTGTTACTTTAACTCTTAAAAAAGGCATAGTTGCCACTTCTGCTTCTGTTTTTGGGTCAGAAAGTTACTCTTTTTGTGTTCCGAGTGATATAACAGTACCTGTAGTTGATGGAATTGCCACTTTTAACAATGTTACAATTTATGAAGGCACATTTTTAACCTCAAATTTCACTGTTACAGCAGATAATCCTGCTCCTCCTTCAAGATACATACTCGAAAATGCAAATATTGACACTTCTACCTTAGAAGTGACTATAAGAGAGACTTTATCTAGTACTTCCTCTAAAAAATATTCATTTTCTGACACTTTAATTGAAGTTACTTCCTCTTCTAGGGTATATTTTGTTCAAGAAATTGACGATCAAAGATATGAACTCATTTTTGGTGATGGAGTCTTTGGAGAAAAGTTAAAAGCACTCAATTATATTGAAGTTTCCTATATTACTACTAGTGGAGAGGCAGCAAATGGAGTTTCTTCCTTTAATTTTAATGGAAGAGTTGTAGATAACAATAATAACCTTGTAAGTACAGGAATTTCTTTACTTGCTACTACAAATGAGTCTGTAGGAGGTAAAGAAATTGAATCTGTTGACTCAATTAAGCGTTTTGCTCCTAAAATTTACTCCACATTCAATAGAGCAGTTACTGCAGGTGATTATGAGGCACTAATTCCTAAAATTTACCCAGAAACTGAGTCAGTTTCAGCTTTTGGAGGTGAAGAATTGAATCCTCCCAAATATGGAAAGGTTTTTATCACTATAAAACCATTTTATGGTCCTTATGTTCCAGATTCCATTAAAAATAACCTTAATACCATGTTAAGGAAGTATTCTGTTGCTGGAATAGTTACAGAAATACTAGATTTGAAATATTTGTATGTTGAAGCTCATATTAATGCTTATTATAACCCAAGTTTAGCTTCAAATTCAGATTCTGTAAAAGCAGTGGTGTCAAATAACATTACTACTTACTCAGATTCTTCTGAAATGAATAAATATGGTGCTAAATTCAAATATAGTAAATTTCAAGCAGTTGTAGATAATAGTAATGATTCTATAACTTCCAATATCACTAAAATTGAAATAAGAAGAAATTTAAGACCTTTATTAAATCAAAATGCAGAATATGAACTTTGTTTTGGTAATGCATTTTATGTAAAAAATAATAATGGATATAATATTAAAACATCTGGATTTAATATCTTTGGAATTGCAGATACTGTTTATTTGAGTGATTCTCCTAATGAAGATGGAACATCTGGAACTTTATTCTTATTTACATTAACATCTAGGAATAATCCTACTATTGTTTCTAATAATATAGGTAGTATTGATTATCAGAAAGGAGAAGTATTAATTAAACCTATTAATATTATTAATACATCTAAAAAAGTGCAAAATATTCCCATAGTAGAAGTTTCTGCTTGTCCTAAATCTAATGATGTGATTGGATTGCAAGATCTTTACTTACAATTAGATGTTAATAATAGTACCATTGATATGGTTGCTGATAATATCACTTCTGGTGATAATACTGCAGGAACTCTTTATACTGCTACATCAAGTTACATGGTTGGTGATATTGCTAGATTGACTGAAGCTGAGAAGGCAAATACCTCCCTCCTCTCCTCAGATACATATGTAGTAGGATCATCTAGTATGCCACAGGCCGCTCCTCAATACTAATATCAATGCCAGAAAATACAAGAGTCAAAATTAGTTCAGTTGTTAAAAATCAACTGCCAGATTTCATTAAAGCGGATTTTCCTCTTGCTGGTGAATTTTTAGCTCAATATTATACTGCTTTAGAGGGGCAGGGGTCTACTTTAGATGTTTTACAAAATATTGACAAATATATTAAAATTGATGAATTAACAGACCTAATAGATTCTACATCTCTTTCTACTAACGTAGGAATTGCTGATAATACTATATCTGTAAATTCTACTACTGGATTTCCTGATACTTATGGATTACTTGAGATAGATTCTGAAATTATTACATATACTGGAATTACTACGAATTCTTTTATTGGATGTTCTAGGGGATTTAGTGGAATTACATCATATAGAAGTCCTAGTGACCCTGATGAGTTAATTTTCTCTCAATCTGGAATTACTACTCATGCATCAGGAACAGTAGTTAATAATTTGAGTATTAGATTCCTTAAAGAGTTTTTTAAGAAAGTAAAGTCACAAATTGCTCCAGGATTTCAAGAAAGAAAATTATCTACAGATATTGATGAAAGATTATTTATTAAACAATCCAAAGATTTCTATTCATCTAAGGGAACAGACCAATCCTTTGAAATTCTATTCAGAGCACTCTACGGGAAGGATGTAGAGGTCATTAAACCACGTGATTATCTTTTTATACCTTCAGATGCTGATTATAAAGTTTCTAAGCAGTTAGTAGTAGAATCTCTTGATGGAGATCCTATGGATCTTATCAATAGAAACTTATTTCAAGATGATGTTTATGGATTTGAAAAGGCTAATGGAGCTATTAGTGATATAGAGAAAATAGTAAGAGGTGATAAGGCTTACTATAGAATGAGTTTGGATTATGATCATAATTTAGATAAAGTAAGTGGTGATTTTTCTATACATCCCAATACTAGGTTGATAGATGGTGTTTCTATTGGAGCTACTGTTTTAACTGTTGACTCTACAGTTGGATTTGGAACTACTGGTACTTTAATAGCAAATTATGCAGATGGAACATTTAATTCTATAAAATATACTTCAAAATCTTTAACACAATTTTATGGGTGTTCTGGAGTAGATAAAAGTATTTTACCAGAGCAAGATTTAAGATTAGATGCATTTGCTTATGGGTATTCTGGGGTAGGTACTGCTAACCAAGTAAAAGTTAGAGTTACTGGAGTTTTGGATGATCTAATTCCAGAATTTAATTCTACTTATTATAATGAAGAAGGAAGTACTATTGAACCTAAAGGTTTAGGATTGGTTTCTAAAAGTCAAATAACAAAGAATTTACTTACCAATATTTCTGCTACTTATAATGTAGAATCTATTGAGTTAATTGACTCTTCAAACTTTACTTATAAATTAAATCTTTTTGATACTCATAATTTTATTTCTGGAGATGATGCACTTATTAATGATGTATCATGTTCTATTATTTCTCTAGTTAGTTCTAAAGAAGTTTTAATTAAAGGATCTGGAGAATTGAATCCAGATGCAAATTATAGAATTCAAAGATTATTATCTAAAGCTAATTTAAGTAATTACCCAGAAACAAGTATTTACACTACGAATGTTCAAAATTCTTATGTAACTCCAGGTATTGATGGAAATGATGTGTATATTGCATCTCCTTCACTTCCAAGTTATTTTGATGATGCTTTAGATATTAGAGAATCAGATATTCTGTTCTCAGGTTCTTTTACAGAAGATAATCAATTAACTATTCCTAATCATGGATTAATAACTGGAGAAAGAATAACATATGTTCCTGGAAGTGGTGATAATAAGTTAGATATTAGTGCAAGTGAATATTTTGTAAAAAAGGTAGATATTAATACAATTAAAATTTCTAAAAGTAGTGCAAATATCTCTAATGAAATATATGTGTCTTTTAGTGGAACTGTAACTGATAATAAGTTTGAACTTTCTAGTTTTTCTCAAAAATCAATAAATTCTCAAAAATTAATCAGAAAAATTAAAGATCCTATTCCATCTTTAACTAGTCAATCAACTCCAAGGGGAAAAACTGGTATTCTAATAAATGGTGTAGAAATTCTCAATTATAAGTCTAATGATGTTGTTCATTATGGACCTATTCAGGATATTTCGGTAACTAGTGGTGGTGATAATTATGATGTAGTAAATCCTCCTATTTTAGGAGTTACAGATGGTGTGGGTGCTGGAGTATCTGCTTATTGTGAAGTACAAGGTGCTGTAGAGAGAATAGATGTTGTGGATAGTGGATTTGATTATCTTACAAGACCTACCATTAAAATAAGTGGAGGAAATGGTAGTGGGTGTATTGCTAATGTTAATTTGATTTTAAAAGAACATTCTTTAACATTTGATTCTACTGAAATTGGAGGATTAGTCAATACAACCAATAATACTATTGGATTCTCAACTTTCCATAAATTTAGAGATGGTGAGTTAATAACTTATATCACTGACACCCAAACAGCAATTGCTGGATTGACTACTAACGCACCTTATTACTGTGCTATTAAAGATGCAACTACTGTTTCTTTACATAACACTTATTTGGATGCTATATCAGGAATTTCTAGTATTTCTTTTACTGGGTATGGAGAGGGAATTCAAGAAATTAAATGCGCAAATAAAAAGAGAGTAGTTAGTTCTGTAAGTATTGGTAATTCTGGTTTAAATTATACCAATAGATTAACTTCTGCAACTTCTTCTGGAATTAATACTGCCACTAATATAATTAATATTTCTGGTCATGGATATAAGACTGGAGAAATTATAAGATATGATAATAAAACAACTCCTATTATTGGACTTACAACATTAACCAATTATTATGTAACAGCAGTAAATGGTGGTTCATTTAAGCTATCTGCTGTTGGAGTTGGGTCTACTCCAGCCAATTTCCATTTTAGAAATAAAGAATATGTTGAATTATTATCTGGAGGTTCTGGTATTAATGAATTTAATTATCCTCCAATTACAATATCATTAGAAGGTCATATAGGAGTTTCAACTCTTAGTGGACAGAATTTTAATGCTTCTTTAAGACCTGTAGTAAGAGGATCTATTAAATCAGTATACCTTACTGAAGGTGGGGTTGGTTATGGATCTTCTGATGTTATTAACTATAATAGACAACCTACATTTACTCCTAAAAGTGGTAAGAATGCTCAGTTAATTCCTGTTATTAGTGTTGATGGTAAATTAACTGAAGTTATAGTACAAAATGCAGGAAGTGAATATAATTCACCTCCAGATTTAAAATTATTAGGACCTGGTAAAGGAACTGAGATTATTCCTATTCTAAAAGGAGGTACAATAGATTCAGTTAGAATTGTCAATAGTGGAGTTGGACATACCTCAACAGATGCTACTATAACAGTAACATCTAATGGAGATGGAGCTAAGTTCTATTCAAATCCTAAAACTTGGACTATTAATAGCGTAGAGAGATTAATACAAAATGACCAGATTACTACTGATGATGGAATTATAAGTAATGGATTAAATGTGGAATATGGTCTTCAATATTCTCATTTATATGCTCCTAGAAAATTAAGACAAAATACTTATATTAAGAGAACTGTTGGTGATAAAGAAGTATTTGTTCCTGATTTATCTCTTGAAAATGATATTGAACAAGTTTCTGTTACTCACTCTCCTATTATTGGATGGTCTTATGATGGATGTCCAATTTATGGTCCTTATGGATATACAAATGCTTCTGGTGGACCAATTAAAATTTTAGAATCTGGATTCTCCCCTTCCATATCTAGCGACAGACCCAACCCTCTCACATCTAATGGTGAGATGGTATATTCTGAAGGATTTTTTGTAGAAGATTATTCTTATTCTGATGATAAAGATTTAGATGAACATAATGGAAGATTCTGCAAAACTCCAGAATTTCCTAATGGAGTATATGCATATTTTGCTCTTATTAACCCTACTATAAATGATGATGAAGGTGCATTTAAAAATTACAGAAAACCACAATTCCCATATTTTATAGGTAATTCATTTAAGCATCAATCTATAGATTATAATTTTGATTATAGGTCAAATCAAGATTTAGTAGATTTTAATCAAACTAATTTGGTTAGAAATACTGATCCTTATAATTTCCTTCTTAATGATACAAGTTATGATTTCTTAGTAAATCCAAGTAAGATTCATAAACAAAGAACTCATGTAAAGTCTACTACTTCTGGTATTATAGAAAGAGTAGGAGTTAATACTGGAGGAACTGGATATAAAGTTGGAGATGAAGTAGTTTTTGAAGATGCTGGTTCTAGTGGATATGGTTCTAAGGCTTCAGTTGATTTTATTACTGGAAAAACTGTAAATCAAGTTAGTGTTGCTTATACTGAGTTTTCTAATGTAGAGTTTATACTTGGAGAGTATAGTGGACAATTTGTTGGTTATACTACTAATCCTCATAATTTCTATCATAATGAAACTACTTATATTTCAGGATTAAGTACTAGTGGAATAAGAAATAATTCTCTTATAAGAATAGGAGTTACAACAGATAATTTTAGATTATCTAATGCAATTACTGCTTCTTCTAGCACTGGTATTATAACTTACTTTAATTTAGATGGATATGTTAGAGCACCATTCTTAAGATCTAATGATGTTTTAGGAATAGGTACAGAATGCGTAAAAGTATTAAATGTTGATTCTGAATCTTCTAGAATCAGAGTAATAAGGGAATGGAATTCAACTACAGGTAGTGCTCATACTGCATATTCTAAAGTTGAGCAGAAACCAAGGAAATTTAGTTTTAATAATACTTCTTCATTAAATAATTCTGATTTAAAATTAAATAATGAATTATATTTTAATCCTGTAGAAGCAATAGGATTGGGAACTGTTTCTGGAGTTGGGATTGGATCTACTGTTGTTTTCTCTAATCCAGGAGCTGGAATAAGTGAAGTATTCATTCCTACCAAATCTTTATATTTTAAAGATCACGGATTGTTAACTGGAGATGCATTAACTTATAATACTAATGCAGGAGCTGCTGTATCAGTTTCAACTGATGGTATAGATGGATTTGCTCTAACTCAAGGTCAAACAGTATATGCAGCAAAAATAAACAATGATTTAATAGGAATTGCTACTGCTAGAGTGGGATTAGGATCTACTGGTTCTTTTGTAGGAATTAATAGTACTACTACTGCATCTACTTTATACTTTATTGGAGTTGGTACTGGAGTATACCATAGTTTAAAAACTAATTATGATAATGTTCTAACAGGAACTTTAAGTAGATCTTTGGTAACAGTATCTACAGCTTCTACTCATGGACTTAAATCTAAAGATGATGTTATTTTAACAGCTGAACCTGGAATTACAACTACTGTAGTAGTAGCATATAATGATTATAATAGAAGATTAGTTATAGATCCTAGAACTTTTGGTTCAGGTGATGTTAGTGTTGGTAATAATACTATTACTATTCCACGTCATGGATATAATAAAGGACAGAAAGTAATTCATACTGCAACCACTTCTTCTGGTGGATTAGTAAATAATGGAATTTATTATGCTTCAATAGTAGATAAGAATACTATTAAATTATCTAATACTTATTATGATGCTATACATTCAGAACCAAAAGCGATTGATATTACTAGTGCTTCTGCTGGAACCATTTCTCCAATTAATCCTCCAATATCTTTAGAAAGAAATTTAAAAGTATACTTTGATCTTTCTGATTCTTCTTTAGCATTTACTGATGGAGGAGTTTCTTATAGTGCATTTGATTTTAATCTTTATAGTGATCCTAATCTTAATAATTCTTTCTTTACATCTGGAGAAAGTGATGATTTTAATGTAGTTAGAAGTGGAAGAATAGGTATAGATGCAACTGCAAACCTTACAATTAAAAACGTTAAAGAAATTAATGAAACTCTATATTATAATTTATCTCCAATAAATGAACTTTCCAATTCATCTATTAAATTAGGAATTATTAGAGATACTACTAATGTTAAAAATTCTAACTCTGCTACTTTAAACCTTAATCCACTTTCAGGAGGTCATACTTTAGTGGGTGTAGGATCTACTACATTCTCTTTCATCTCTCCTCTTATTCCTCAAAAATTAGAATATGTTTCATCTGATGGTAAATTTGAGTATATTACAAATTCTAAGAATGTTGAAGGTCCAATAGCTAATGTTAAAATTGAAAATCAAGGTTTTGAATATAAAACCTTGCCTGGTATTAGTACCATATTAACTAATAGTGGAAAAAATGCAATTTTAGAAACTAAAGGTCCTACTATAGGTAGAATAAGTCAATTGAATATTCAAGATATTGGATTTGATTATTCAGTAGATAAAACTCTTAGACCTGAAGCAAATATTCCTCAATTAATTAAATTAGATTTACTTACTTCTCTTAATACTATAGGAGTTACTTCTGTTGGTAAAAATTACTTAGAATCTCCTGGTTTAGTTCTTTTGGATGGATTAACTAATACTGAAGTTAGTGATGTAGAATTAAATTATAAATTAGGAGATACACAAGTTAGTATTTTAAGTAATACTAAAACTTTGAATAATGTTACCCCTAAAATTATTCCTACTAGTAATTCTAATGGATATACTATTAATAATATTGATTATGATGATGGAAATAAGAATGTAACAATAACTATTGGAGCTAGTTTCAGTGATGCAGCAGATTATCCATTTGAAGTGGGTAAGAAGGTAATGATAGAAGGTGTTAGTGTAGGACTTGGTAGTACTGGTAGAGGGTATAATAGTGAAAATTATGATTATACTTTATTTGAAATTTTAGCAACAGATGCAAATATTGGAGGAACTCTTGGAACTGTAAGATATAATTTATCTAATATTATTGAAGATGGTCAAATTCCTGGTACATTTAAATCAAATCTTTCATCAGCTAAAATTGTAGCTGAAAAAGATTTTCCAATCTTTGATATTAAGTTAAAAGTTGATGAATTTGAAAAAGGTGAAGATGTTGTTTCTGGGCCTAAGAGAGGATCTATTCAATCTTGGAATAATTCTTATGGATATCTTAGAGTATCTTCTACACAAGATTTTGTTGTAGGAGAATCCTTTGTAGGAGAATCTTCTGGAACTCAAGGAACTATAACTGAAGTTATAACAGATAATTCATTATATGATATTGGTTCTTCTTCTATAGTAAAAGAAGGATTCCAAAAAAATACTGGATTTTTAAATAATGATTTACAGAGAGTTATTGATAGTGATTATTATCAATATTTCTCATATTCTCTTAAATCAGAAGTTCAATATGAAACATGGAAAGAACCTGTATCTGCATTAAATCATACAGCAGGATTTAAGAAATTTAGTGATTTAATTATTAGTAATGAAAGTGAAGTGGGAATTGTTTCTGCTCAAAGCGAAACTAAGTTTGAAGTTATAAATGACTTAATTTCTTTGATGGATATTAATACAGTATTTGATTTTGATTTAGTAAGAGAAAAAACTTTAACACTTGATACTGGAGTAGGTGCTAAAGTCATTTCAGATGAAATAGTTTTTGATACTAAAATTTTACAAGATTATAATGAGTCTGTTGGTAATAGGGTATTGACTATAGATGATATTAGTGGAGATTTTAATAATAATGCTAGAACAGATGCATTTATGTCTGTAGATAGCTTTACTTTAGCAAGTGTAAGATATAGAAAATATATTGCTTTTATTAGGGATAAGAGATTTACTAAAGAGAGGCAAATACTCTTAGTATCTGCTCTTCATGATGATACTGGTAATATCTTCTTAAATCAGTATGGTAGAGTTGAAACTAATACTGACCTTGGTGAGTTTGGTGGAGACTTAGGTTCTTTTGATATGGATATTGCTGGTGATGATGGAAGATTGCTATTCTATCCTAAGAAATTTAAATATAATAATTATGACACTTCTACTATTTCCTATAACATTTCTGATAGTGTTGCTGGTGTAGGTTCTACTGGATTGGGTGGAATTGTTAATATTGTAAGTAGTACCACACTTATACCTTTAGGAATTACTACACAACATAATATTATATCTTTTGCTACTACTTATAGAGCATCTAAGGTTTTAGTATCATATGCTGCTAGTGATGCTTCATATTGGGAGCATGATGAGATAAGTTTGGTTCATGATGGAACTAATGTAGATTTAGTAGAATATGGACAGTTAACTACAGGTAGTGTTGGAAGCGCATCTGGAGAACCTGGTCTTGGAACTTATAGTGCATATATTGCTGGTTCTAGAGTTCATTTAGATCTTCATCCTACAGTATCTACTGCAAGCACATATGTTGCTAATACTATTCATGTAGACTTTGGAAATGCATCATCTGCTGGAGTTGGTACTACATCATTAAATACTTCCAATTTAGATTCTAGATATACTGCTATATCTGCTAGTGGTTCTCCATCAGCTACAACAATAGCACAATATGAAACTGAAACATTTAATGGTGCTTATTATATTGTAACTGTAGAAGATACTACTAATAGTCATTATCAAATATCAGAAGTCATTGTTGTTGATGATGGAACTACTCCTTTTGTTACTGAATATGCTATTAACCAAACTGTAACTAACCTTGGTGATTTTAGTGCTGCTATTTCAGGTGATTATACAACTTTAACATTTACTCCTATTGCTAGTGCTAATGTTCAAGTTAGAGTCTTCCAGACTGCTATGAGACTAGTTGATGAGGCAAATGAGGTTAATGAGATAGATTTAACTAATGCTACTATTGATACTGGTTTTGGTGCTTATACTGCTACTGAGACTGATGTTAAGAGAGCATTTGAACTTAAGCATAGACAACTACCAATCTTTAAGAGAGACTTTGTAGGAAGTGCTTCTACTACAGTTAATTTGACAGAAGATACAATTAGACTACCAGATCATTACTTTGTTACTGGTGAAGAATTAACTTACAGATATACTGGAGCTGGTACTACTTCTGCTATTGAAATTGAGTCACAAGCTATAACTGGATATGGTACTACAGATAAAATGCCTTCTAAAGTCTTTGCTGTTAAGGTTGATGACTCTACTCTTAGACTTGCAACTTCTGCAGAAAATGCATTAAAGACTACTCCTACTTATTTGGATATTACTGCTGTTGGTGTTGGAACTTCCCATTCCTTTACATCAACTAAACAAAACTCAAGATGTATATTGAGTATTGATAATGTGGTTCAATCTCCAATAGTTGCTACTGCTGTAACTACCACTATTACTGCTGATGTATCTGCTACCACAGATAAAATTAAACTGTCAGGAATAACTTCTATTACTGGTGGAGATATGTTGAAGATTGGTGATGAGATCATGAAGGTAGATTCTGTTGGATTGGGTGCTACCAACGTTCTACTTGTTACTAGACCTTGGATGGGTACACAATCAGGTGTTCATAGTGATAATACTTTAATTACTAAGGTAGAAGGAAATTATAATATTGTTGATAGTACTGTTAACTTCTTTACTGCTCCTGTTGGATTAACTCCATTATCAACTACTACTAATGAACCTGATGAAAGGGATTGGGTTGGTATTGCTACTCATTCATCCTTTAATGCAAGATCATTTATGAGATCTGGTATTACTGGTAGTTCTGATGAACCTTATGCTGGTAACTATATTTTTGATGATATTTCTTCTAATTTCACTGGATTAACAACTGAGTTTACTCTTAAGTCTGATGGTAGTAATGTAGCAGGATTCTCTACAAATAATGCTCTTATATTGGTTAATCAAGTTCCTCAAGGACCACAAAGGTATTCTGGTAGTATTGCTGTACCTGGTGATTTTACTTTAATAGAAAGTGCAGGAATCACTAGTGTTCAGTTTACAGGATCTATTTCATCAGTATCCTATGATCCTAATACTGCAAATGTTCCTCTTGGTGGTGTTATTGTTTCTGTTGGTTCTACAGAAGGTTTAGGATATCAACCATTGGTTGCTGCAGGTGGTACTGCTGTTGTCTCTGGATTAGGTACTATTAGTTCTGTAAGCATAGGAAACAGTGGATCAGGGTATAGAACTGGTATTCAGACAATTGTTAATGTAGGGGTTCAGACACTAAGTACAGGAGCACCTAATATTGAGTTTATTGGTACTGCTGCTATTAGTGGTGGTAATATTGTAAGTATCGCTATAACCAATCCAGGTACTGGTTATACATCAACTAACCCACCATCAGTTGTTATAGATGAACCATTATCTTATGATAACATGCCTCTATTCTATCCTTCAAATCAATCTGGAGTAGGATCAGAAGCAAGAGCTAATATAGTTGTTGGTCTAGGTGGTAGTGTAATTGATTTTGAAATTATCAATCAAGGATATGGTTATGGTGAAACTCAGAAGTTAACTATTGGAGTTGGTGGTACTGTTGGTATTCCAACCGCAGGTGCTTCTGAATTTAGAGAATTCCAACTTACAATTAATGAGACTGTAAGTGATAGTTTTGCTGGATGGACAGTTGGTGACTTCCAAGTTCTTGATCCATTGGATTCATTATTTGATGGACAAACAATATCTTTTGCATTAAATCTAAATGGAGTGCAACAAACTATTCAAACAAAACCAGGATCAAATATAGATGTTGAAGTTTTAATATTAGTATTCATTAATGATATTCTTCAAGTTCCTGGAGATGGTTATGAATTTAAAGGTGGTAGTTTTATTACCTTTAAGGAAGCACCAAAAGAGGGTGATACTTCTAAGATTTTATTCTATAGAGGAACAGGATCTGTGGATGTTACTAATGTTGATATATTAGAAACAGTTAAGAAAGGAGATGAAATTAGATTGTATGATCAATCTGTTGGATTGGAAGAAGAGAAGAGAACAGTAACTAGTGTCAATTCTTCAGATAGTTTGGACACAAATTCTTATGCTGGTCCAGGAATTACTACTAATGAAACATTCCAAAGATCTGTTATATGGTCTAGACAAACTCAAGATAAATTTATAGATGGTGTTGCAATTACTAAAGATAGAACTGAATATGAACCATTGATATATCCTAATACTAATATTATACAATCTGTTGGAGTAGGATCTACTGTAATCTATGTTTCTAATATAAGAACATTCTTTGATAATTATAAAGAAAATTATGACAATCAAACTAACATTAGAATTATTTCTCAAGAGAGTTTAGTTGGAGCATCTGCTACTGCATTTGTTTCAGTTGCTGGAACTGTGACATCATTTGATATTACAAATCCTGGTGCTGGATATACTATAGCACCTACAGTATCAATTACCACTCCTATTGGTTTAACTACTTCTCAAGGTGCTAGAGCAACTGCTACTATAAGTGGAGTAGGAACTGTTAATGCTATTACAGTTTCTTATGGAGGAACTACTAGTGGATTTGCTTATACCAGCACTGCTGCTCCTTCAGTTCTTATAGGAGAACCTAAAGTAGTTTCTTTAGTAGAAACTATTAATGATGTATCATATTCTGGTGATTTTGGAATTATATCTGGTATATCTACAACATCTGTAGGTGTAGCATCAACTGCTATTGTATTTGATTTACTTCTTCCAAAAGATTCTCCATTCAGAAATGCAGCTGTTGTAGGAACTGCTATCACTGTAAGTGGAATTTCTACTGGATATTATTTCTCAGTATTTAATTCTAATGTGGGTGCTTCAGTAACTTCCTTATATCAAGATGGAACTGTAGTAGGAATAGGAACTTCTTTCTTAGATAATATCTATGAGGTTGCTCAAGTTTCTATTGCTCAAACTATGGGTATAGGAATTGGATTAACCTATGTTGCTCAAGTTACAGTAAGTGTTCAAGATTATAATGGATTAACTGGACTTGGACATAGTGAGTTCTTTGGTGAATATAGTTGGGGTAGAATTGTTACTGCTCCTAGAGGATCTGCTAGACAATTTACATCTTATGCTGGTAATTCTAATGGATTGGTTGGTATATCTACTTCACCAATAATTGAAAGGGTCAATCCTTTAAGATACGTAAATTATAACACATAAATAACTAAAAAAATAGTAAAAATGTCAGCCATTATAACTGATCAACTAAGAATATTGAATGCTAAGAATTTTGTCTCAGCAGCAACTTCTACTGTTAATTCATATTATTCTTTTGTTGGTTTGCCTAATGCTACCAACTATTCTTCTACATGGGATAGCAATCCACCTGCTCCTAAGGATAGTTTTGATCAAGAAGATGATTATTGGGATACTATGGTAGCACTGAAGAAAATTACAACTTCAGATGTACGTAGAGTGGTTAGTAAGAATACTTGGACTTCAGGTATAACTTATGACATGTATAGAGGAGATATTAGTAGAACAAATACAGCACAGCCTTCTGGTGCAACTAATTTATATGCATCCAAATATTTTGTAGTAAATGAAGATTATAAGGTTTATATTTGCTTACAAAATGGTACAGACCCAGAAAATACTACAGGAAGACCTTCACTAGACCAACCTACATTTACAGATTTAGAACCTAGATCTGCAGGAGATAGTGGAGATGGTTATGTATGGAAATATCTTTATACTATTAAACCAAGTGATATTGCTAAGTTTGATTCAACTAATTACATGCCAGTTCCTGGTAATTGGGATACTAACACAGACAATTCTGCTGTAAGAGATAATGCATCAACTAGTGGACAATTAAAAATTGCTACTATTATTAATAGAGGATCTGGTATAGGAACTGCTAATAGAACTTATACTGGTGTTCCTATAAATGGAGATGGTTCTGGAGCAGAAGCAACTATAGTTATTAATAATGATGCTAAAGTAGAATCTATTAATATAGCAAAAGGTGGATCAGGTTACACTTATGGAACTGTTGATTTAGCATCAGGAGGAGTTCCTACTGGAACAACAATACCAGTTTTTAATGTAATAGTTCCTCCTCAAGGTGGACATGGATCAGATATTTATAGGGAACTGGGAGCAACTAATGTATTAGTCTATTCTAAAATAGAAAATGACTCAGAAAATCCAGATTTTATAACTGGGAACCAAATTGCTAGAATTGGAATTGTAGAAAATCCTCAAGCTTTTGATTCAACTGCTAATTTGACTCTTTCTAAAGCTAGTTCTTTATATGCATTAAAGTTAATAGGAGCAGGTTATACTACAGCTACTTTTGATTTGGATGGACAGGTTACTCAAACAGTAGGAGTAGGATCTACTGCTGTAGGAAGAGTAGTTTCTTATGACCAAACAACAGGAGTTCTTAAATATTGGCAAGATAAAAGTTTAGTTGGATTTAATAGTGATGGATCTTTAAAAACTGATCCTACTTATGGATATTCATTACATCCATTTACAGCAAATCCTACTACAGGAGGAAATGTTAATATTGCTAGTAATGAAGGTACTTTAGGAATAGATACCAACTTTGGAACTTCATCCAGTCCTGGTATAAGTACCATAATAAATAATAGAACATATTACCTTGGACAGAGTTTTACTCAAGGAGTTTCAAATCCTGAAGTTAAGAAGTACTCTGGAAATATAATATATGTTGATAACAGACCTTCTATTACTAGGTCTGCTAACCAAAGAGAAGATATCAAAGTCATTTTGCAATTCTAAAGACTCATGCCACAGGAAACTAATCTAAACGTCGCTCCTTATTTTGACGATTTTGATAGAAATGATAGTTATTGTAAAATATTATTTAAACCAGGATTACCAGTTCAAGCTCGGGAATTAACTGGAATTCAATCTATTCTTCAGGATCAGATTGAAAAATTTGGAAGCCATATGTTTAAAGATGGATCTTCTGTGACTGGAGGTGGTATTAGATATAATGGAGGATATACTTCTGTTAGGATTCAAATTTCTAATGAAGGGATAGATGTAGATTCTTATATTGATAGATTAATAGGTCAGGTAGTAATAGGTAGTCAATCAGGAGTAAAAGCTAAAATAAAATCATTTATTAGTAAATCTTTAGGTGAAGATTGGTATGTTTTATTCATTACATATTTAAACACTGGAGGTGAAGATAATGAATTGTTTGTTAGTGGAGAAAGTTTATTATTAGATACTAATATAGTAACTACAAAAGACGGTACAACTTTCCAACCAGGAGAGCCTATTGCTCAAGTATCTGATGGTATATGTGCATTTACTGGAGCAGCTGCTGTATTATCTGCTGGTATATATTTTGTAAGAGGATTTTTTGTAGATGTTCCATCTCAAACACTAGTTTTAGATCCTTATACTGATAATGTCACTGTAAAGGTTGGATTAAAAGTTAAAGAAACTATTGTCACTTCTGATTTAGATCAAAATCTAACAGATAATGCTGCTGGATATAGTAATTATACTGCTCCTGGTGCTGATAGATTAGCAATAGGAGTCCAATTAGTATCAGTATCTCCTCAAGATCCTAAGCCATCTAATTTTATAGAATTGATGGAAATTAGGAATGGGCAATTAATTTATGTACGTCCTGATGGAACTGAGTATAATGAAATAGCCAATGAATTTGCAAGAAGAACTTTTGATGAATCTGGAAACTATTATGTCAAACCATTTTCACTTTCTGTTAAAAATACTTTAAATGATTATGAAGGAAACAATGGTATTTTTAATGCTGATCAAACAACCTATAACAATAATACCCCTAGTGATGATTTAGGAACTTATAAATTATCTCCAGGAAAAGCTTATGTTGAAGGATTTGAAGTAGAATCTATAGTTCCAACATTCTTAGATTTTGAAAAACCAAGAACTACAAAACTTTTAAAGAATCAAAGTATAAACTATGTCACAGGACCAACTTTTAGTTTAAATAGAGTTTCTGGTTCTCCTAGTATAGGAATAGGTACTAATTATACTGTAAGTTTAAGAGATAGAAGAGTTGGTACTGCAGAAACTACTGCTGCTGGTAAAGAAATAGGATTAGCACGTGTATATGATTTTGCTTTAGAGTCTGGATCATATAATACTTCTATTCCTAATGAAAATGAATGGGATATTGCTTTATATGATATTCAAACATATACAAATATAACTTTAAATACTAATCCAGTAAATGCTTTAGTTGTTCCCACTCATATTAAAGGAAAATCTAGTGGTGCTACAGGATACCTAAGATTTAATGCTGTTGGTACTGCTGTTACTGCTTATAATACTAAAGGAACATTTGTTACTGGTGAGCAATTAATTTTTAATGGAATAGAAAGCGGAAATATTTCAGTAGGATCTACTGCTTATACTACTAGTGACATTAAATCCATTCATGGAACAGTAAGTACTGCTAGTACTTTTAGTGGTGATGTAAAACAAACTGTATTTTCTCATATAGGAGAAGTTAATGTTAGTGCAGCTACTACTTCAGGAACTTCTTTAGGAATTGCTACAGTTACAAGCACTGATAAGAGTAAGTTCTTTATAGGAATTGCTACTGTAGGTAATCTTGTTTCTTATACTAATACTAATATTAGTGGAGGTGAGACTCCTTCTTTTGCTAGAATTGAAAGTGTATCTCAAAATTCATTAACTATATCTGGAGTTACTACTGTTACTGGTATTTGTGAAGGTGGTCTTCCTCAATATACATCAGTAGGACTTTCTACTACAGGTGGACCAATTAATATATCTAATTTTAAGATATTAACTTCTCAATTCCAATCTTCTACAGATAATACTTTATTTACAAAGTTACCTAAAAATAACATCTCAGATGTAGATTTAACAGATTCTCATATTACAATTAGGAAACAGTTTGATGTTGATATAACTGATAATTCTACAGGAACTATTAGTAGTGGAAGTGCTGCAGAAACATTTCTACCATATGATGAGGAAGATTATGTTTTAATAAGAACTGATGGAACCACAGAAGCATTATCATCAGATAAGTTTGATTTTAATGAAGGTTCTACTCAATTGATAATTAATGGATTGGGAACTAATAGTCCAGCTAAATTAATAGCAACATTACGTAAAATAAATGTAAAAGAAAAACTTAAAGAAAGACAAAAGATTAATGTACTTAATATAGTTGGGTCTGCTAGTTCTATATCTGGTATTGGAACCACTACTTTAAATGATGGTCTTACTTATAATACTGTCTATGGAACTAGGGTTCAAGATGATGAGATATCATTAAACGTTCCAGATGTTGTTAAAATATATGGGGTGTATGAATCTAAGAATACTAGTGATGCTACTTTACCCATAGTTACATTTAGTTCAATTAATAGTGCATCTGGAAAAACAGGTGATTTATTAGTTGGAGAAACTTTTATAGGTGATAATGGTAGAGCTATTGGAATGTATGTTAGTAAAAGTAGTGATTCTTCTATAGAATATGCTGCTTTAAATGATTTTGTTTTCCAAGTTGGAGAAACAGTTACTTTTAGGGAATCTGGAATTACTGGTACTATTGGTGCTCTTACATTAGGGTCTAATAATATAACAAATGAATTTACTTATGATGATGGTCAAAGAAATACCATTTATGACTATTCCAGAATAATAAGAAAGGAAGGTTATGATGCACCATCTAAAAAGTTAAAAATAATATTTGAATCAGCTTATTTTACAGCTTCTGATACAGGTGATATTACTACTGTCAATTCTTATGATAATTTCCATTATAGAGACTTGCATGATATTAATGGATGTAGAGTAAGTGATATTATTGATATAAGACCTAGAGTTTCTGATTTTACAGGTACATCACGTTCTCCTTTTGAATTCTTAGGTAGAACATTTGATTCATCTGGAAATTCTGCTAAAAATATTTTAGCATCTGATAAATCTATTTTATTGGATTATTCATTCTATCTTCCTAGATTAGATAAAATTTATCTTACAAAGAATGGAAGTTTCCAATTAGTTAATGGTGTGCCAGCAGAGTCTCCTGAATGGCCTGTTCCTATTGAAGGTGGATTGGAAATTGCTTCTATCAAGCTTCCTCCATATCTTTTCAATGTAAATAACGCAAGTGTTACTCTGGCATCTTATAAGAGATATCAGATGAGTGATATTAATAAACTTGAGAAGAGAATTGAAAATTTAGAATTTTATACATCACTCTCTTTATTAGAGAATGAAACTTTGAATATGCAGATTACTGATGCTGATGGTTTAAATAGATTTAAATCTGGTTTCTTTGTAGATGATTTCTCTGATACTGAAAATCAACTTAAAAAGACTGCTGTAAAGAACTCTATTGATTATAAAAATGGAGAATTAAGACCTTCTCCTTATACCACTGAGCTTGATCTTAAATTAGATATGAATAGCTTGAATGGTATTAGAAGGACAGGTAATGTATTAACATTAAATTATGATGAGGTTGTACATGTATCACAACTTTTTGCTACTAGAGTTGAGAATATTACACCTTATTTGGTAAGTTATTATGGAGGAACTTTAACCTTAACTCCAGATTCTGATATATGGGTGGATGAAGTTGTACTTGAAGCTAAAAATGAAGATCTAGTTACTTATACCGAAAATGAAGAACAATTAGATCAAGCAGGATTTGATTCAAGAGCTGGATATGGTCCAGTAACTTGGGGAGGATGGACTGAAAATTGGACAGGTTGGAGCAATACTGGAAGTACATGGGATGATACTGAGTGGCATGGAACTCATAGATTAGCAAGAAATACATATGTCAATCAAACCAGGAGTGGTACTAAAGAAAGAAAGGCTACTAGAAAATTAGTTAAAGAAACATTTAGTACTATTAATGAAGGACCTAAGGTAATTAATACTGAAATAGGTGCTTATATGAGATCTAGAAACATCAAATTTGATGCTAGAACTCTTAAACCTTCAACTGGTGTTTATGCTTTCTTTGATGGACAGGAAGTAGCAAAGTATATTATTCCTAAACTTCTTGAAATATCAATGACTACTGGAACTTTCCAAGTAGGAGAAACTGTTGTAGGAACTAATAATGAAGGAAAGGAATTAATTAGATTCCAAGTTGCACAGTCAAACCATAAGAGAGGAAATCCAACAAGTCCTAATGAAACTTATAACCTTAATCCATATTATCAATTAACAGCTTTAACTAAAGGAGCAACAGGAACAACTTTGGGTGCTATTATAGTTGATACTATAGTACCAGATTCATCATCTAATACATCTACAGACGCTTCTGCTTCTTCTGATATTAGTACTATCCCTGAATTATATTCTTCCACATCATCTATTCTTAATATTAATCTAGATTCTTTAGCTGAAAAATCTGACAACACTTATTATGGATATGTTGAAAAAGGTCTTAAGTTGGTAGGACAGACATCTAATGCTCAAGCATCTGTTTCAAACGTAAGACTTAGAACTGATAATTTAGGAAGTATTTTAGGTTCTTTCTTTATTCCTAATCCTAATGATATAACTACACCAAAATTTGAAACTGGTAAGAAAGTCTTTAGACTTACAACTAGTTCAATTAACAGTAATATAGCAGGAAATGTTACTAGTGATGTCAGTGGAACTTTTGAATCTACTGGAACTGTTAATACAATGCAGGGTACTATTATTAGTGTGAAGAATGTTCATACTGATATGATAACCAGAGTAGAAAGTGAATCCTTGGGAAGTGATAGTAGAACTAATCTAGTTAATAGTGTGACAATACATAATGATCCACCTATAGAGGATACTATCACAGTTATTGGGGAACCAAATATAGTGGTTGATTTGCCTGAAGATCGTATTGGTGGAGGAGATTCTACTTATATTGACTATACTCCTGCATTAGATTCTGCAGCAGAAGCAAGAGATTGGTCATCTAGTCCTGCTTATGTTCCTAAGATAACTGGTAGCCAACCTTCTCATAGTAGTGGATTTGTAGTTCAAACAGATAATTCTGGAAATACAGTTGTAGAGTCTAATGATCCTATATCTAATGCATATGCTCAGATGGGATCTCCACCTCCTGATGAAGGTGCTATGAAATATTGGACTGCAGCAATTGCTAATGAAGGAATTACTGATCCAGTAGCAGTCCAAGCAAGAATGAAGGAGCATATAGATTTTGCTAATACTGCTACTACAGCACAAAAAGATGCATTATCTGATGCTGCTGCTGTAACTTTTTCTGAGATTGCAGGTGAAACTGGAATTACAGATAAAGCTGGTTATAATGAATTAACAAAACCATGTGGTCATGGATATCAAGATCCTCTTGCTCAATCTTTCTGGGTTCCTCATGGAGTTGGAATATATGCTACTAGGGTAGATCTTTATTTTGGAACTAAAGACCAGTTCTTACCTTGCAGTGTTCAGTTAAGAACAATGAAATTGGGTGTACCAACCACTGAGATAATTCCTTTTGGTGAAGTGGTATTAAACCCAGATGATGTTAATATATCTGATGATGCCTCTGTTAGAACTATAGTTAGATTCCCTTCTCCTGTTTATCTACCAGGCGGACAATCTTATGCTATTGTCCTTTTATCAAACAGTAATGAATATACTGCTTGGATTTCTAGAATGGGTGAAGTTGATGTTCAGACAAAGGATAGACCAGAAGCTGAGCAAGTAGTTGTAAGTGCTCAACCTACATTGGGTTCTCTGTTCAAATCTCAGAATGGAGAAACTTGGAATGCTAGTCAATATGAAGATTTGAAGTTTGTTCTTTATAAGGCAAAATTCAATACAAGAACTGGAAATGTTAACTTTACAAATCCACCTTTAGTGACACAAGCAGATGATATTCCACCTTTATTAAAAGATTCATTATCAGTAGCTTCTAATAAAATTAGAATTGGGTTTAATACTACAATATCTGATACTGGAGTAACTGTTGGTAATATAATTTCTCAGGATGGTAGTAATGCCACTGCAAGATTGGCTGGACTGGCAGGAACTGCAAATGGCAATTTAACCATTACAAATGCTGGAGTTGGTTATACACCTTCTTCTGGTACTGCAACTTATCAGAATATTTCTCTTAATACTGTTACTGGTTTTGGTAGAAATGCAACTGCTAATCTTACTATTACTAATGGTGTAGCATCTGCTGCAACTATAGCAAATGGAGGTAGTGGATATGTTATAGGTGATGTTGTTGGTATAACATCAGTTGGTGTTAATTCACTTGGAAGAGACATTAGATTCTCTATTGGTGCTGTGAGTGGAAATAATGAATTTGTTTTGGATAATGTTCAGGGAGACTTTGCTACTGGTGTTGGTAAAACAATTAGATACACTACAAGTGCTGGAATAGTTACTCTTAACCATACTGTTGGTGGAGATGTTTGGTTGTCTGGAGCTCCAGAATCAACTAATGATGGTTTACATATTAGAGTAAATCAAAAGAATCATGGAATGTATTCTAATCAAAATACAGTAACATTCGCTAATATTCAATCTGATGTTGCTCCTACTCAGTTAGCATCTGATTATGATTCTACTTCAACTGGTTCTATTATTGTTGATGATGCAACAGACTTTGCTGAATTTGAAAATGTAGGTGTTGGTTCTACTAACTTAGGTTATGTTAAAGTTGGAAGTGAAATTCTATCTTACACTGGAGTAGTAAATAACACATTAACTGGTGTTACTAGAGGAGTTGATTCTACTCAAACTCTTTCTCATGATGAGAAAGATTATCTCTATAAGTATGAATTGGATGGTGTATCTTTAAGAAGAATTAATACTAATCATAATATAGCAGATGCTACTGTTGCTAATCCTAAAGGATTAGATTATTTTAATGTTAAAGTAGATATGTCTACTAATGGTGTAGATAGATCTGTAGGAACTAGCTATCCAAAATTACATTTCAATCAAAGTAAATCTCTTGGTGGATCTGATATTCTTTCTACTGAGAATATACCATTTGAAGTTGTAAGTCCTATAGTTCAAAATATTACACCACAAGGATCTAATGTAACAGGTCAAATTAGAACTGTTACAGCATCTAGTATAGATGGAGATGAAGTACCTTATCAAGATCAAGGATTTGAAGAAATTAGTTTAATTACTGATAACTATATGTCCAGTCCTAGAATGGTTGCTTCTAGAATTAATGAAACAACATCATTACCCAATCTTCCTGATAATAAATCATTTACTTTAAATCTATCACTTTATGGAGCAACTCCAAATGTTTCTCCTGTAATTGATTTGGATAGAGTAGGAGTTATATTAACTTCTAATAGAATCAATAATCCAATTGATGATTGGGTTACTGATAATAGAACTAGCACATTGAAGAATGATCCTAATGCATTTGTATATGCATCTAAACCAGTTACATTGAAAGATGGAGCTACTGGATTAAAAATTCATATGCAAGCTCATATCAATCTAACAAGTGATATTAGAGCATTCTATGCTATCACAGAAGATCCTAATGATGAATTAATTTATCAACCATTCCCTGGTTATTCTAACTTGTTAGCAACAGGTCAAATTGTTGATCCAGCTAAGAACAATGGTCTTCCTGATAAATTAGTTCCTAAGACTGATAAAATAGCATATACTTCAGAGCAAGTAGTATGGAATGATTATGAATTTACTATTGATGATCTTCCTACATTTAAAAACTTTAGCATCAAATTGGTAGGTACTGGTACTAATCAGGCTCAACCACCTAGAGTTAAAGGTCTTAGAGTAATTGCCCTAGCATAACATGAAAGTAGAAGGACACACCAACCTCGTTAGAGATGAGCATACTAATGCTATTTTAAATGACAATTCTTCAGAATATGATAATTATATCAGGATGCGTGCTAGAAGAAAGCAGGGAACTGATAGAATAGATAATATGGAAGATGATTTGAAATCTTTAAAGGATGATATTAATGAAATTAAAACTTTACTAAAAGCACTATCTAATGGCTAAAAACACTCTTACTTTTGACCCCAGTTCAGGTGTAGCCTATGGTGTCAATCTAACCATCAATACTGGAGCAGATTTGGATGCTGACTATACTGTAGTTGGCACTTCTGGAACTGCTTTTGATTTTACTGGATATAGTGGTTCTGCTCAACTTGCAAAGAGTGTAGCAATTGGTTCATCTCAACATGCAATAAAAACCTTTGAAGTTGGTTTTACTAGTGCTAAAGGTGGAGAGTTTAGGTTATCATTAGGTTCTACTGCTACTAGAACTTTAACAGAAGGTAGATAT
>VTLG01013103.1_pt1 | contig 25043 bp, 24 predicted proteins | sample 4694571 | NCBI WGS metagenome assembly VTLG01 (sample SAMN12604809, study PRJNA352737) | marine metagenome | biome: ENVO:00000447; feature: ENVO:00000209|ENVO:00000569|ENVO:01000036; material: ENVO:00002151; isolation source: viral sequences binned using virsorter ...
CCTATAAGACCTGAAAACTTTAAATTTGATGATAGCGCAGATGGATCGAATTATTTATCTGGAGATGTAGTTGCAGATAGTATACAATTAAAGCAAGGATTAAAAATGTCGTCACAAGCAAGAATGAGAAGTAACTTAGTTTGGGATGAAGTTTTTGGAGAAGGAAATATACAGTGGGTTAGTGGAAGTTCTAATCAATTAAGAATTGGTTATGATGACCAAAATGATGACTACCAAATTAGAGGAAATGGTGAGACAAAAATGGAAGGTTTTCTTGAGATTGGAAACGCCACTAATGCTATAAGAAGTGGTAGTTTTGCTAGATTAGATGCTCTTGATATTGATATGAAGGCTGGTGGTTCTAAGCTGACTATCGGAGAAACAAACTGTCCGACACTCACAATTGGTGATAGCTTTGGAGTCACAGGTGACGCACCTACAACTGGTAAAGGTAATTTAGCTGGTGTATTCATAGGTTCACAAAATACAGTAAAGATGACTGCTGGACCTGGTGATGGTTCTGATGCAATAGCAGAATTAACAACAGGTGGTTTTAATATTGAACTTACCAACACTGGTACTTTTGCCAATACGGCTACGAATTCTAATTTTCAACTTGTACTACGAAACAATACCGATACATCAGAAGCTTTTGTCGGTATTGCATTTCAAGCAGAAGCTGGATTTAATGCTGATAGAATAAATGCGGCTATCTTTGCAGAGAGGGTAGATGCTGGTGCTAGTGATGTTAATAGTGATTTGGTATTTGCAACTAATAATGATGCTGACGATGATTTGTTTGAAAGGATGCGCTTAGATACTAATGGAAATTTAGGGATCGGTACAGATACTCCTGGTACGGCTGGTGGCACAGTAGGATCAACTGGCGGACTGCTACATCTAGCATCATCCGCAAGTTCAGGTTCAATTATAAAATTAGAAAATACAAATACAGATGCTTATGCGGGAGCTATTCATTTTATTAAAAATGGGCATGGTGAAGCTGACAATGATGTTATAGGTAATATAGAGTTCAGAGGTGACGATAGTGGAAATAATGAAACTATATTTGCTTATATTCGAGCAAGGTCAGGTGATATTACTGATGGTAGTGAAGATGGAGATTTAGAATTTCATTGTATAGATGGTGGTGTTGATAGAACTATGATGTATATGAATGGAGATACTGCTGATGTTGTCATCTATCAAGATTTATATGTTACAGGTACTGAACCTGATTTTGGTGCACTTGGCACTAAACATTATAGAATACATAACAATAATTCTCATAACTATCACGATTTTACTGGTGGTGATTGGATTATTAGAAATAATACTACTACTCTTTGGACTTTAGCTGACTCAACAAATGTTATGGCTATGAGAAAAATAAAGCCAAGTTCAGATAATACCTATGATATAGGTGGAAGTAGTGCTAGATGGGATAATATATATGCCACAAATGGAACGATACAAACTTCTGATAGAAATGAAAAAACACAAATAACTAGTTCTGATTTAGGATTATCTTTTATAAACGATCTTAATCCTGTAAAGTATAAGTGGATAAGTGGTAGTAGAACACATTATGGATTGATAGCGCAAGAAGTATCTCAATCATTATCAGGTGATTTTGCTGGATATATTGAACCAAAACTTTATCAAAGTGCAAGTTTACAATTAGAAAATTATACATCTGATATGTCAGGCTCTGCTTTGACTTACAAAGATTATGCTGAAAATAGATTACTTACGGAAATTAGTGATTGGGATGAATATACATTTTATGGTACAGGTAGTTTAGGATTGAGGTATGATGAATTCATATCACCGATGATAAAAGCTATACAAGAATTATCTGCACAGGTAGAAACTCTAAAAGCACAAATAAGTGGTAGTAGTGACTTTAACGCTTTAAAAACGACACTTACCAATAATGGATAATTCACAAACTTTATATTTATATATGAATAACTACATAGGAAATTATGGATAAACTCACAGAATTCTTAACAAAACCTTTTTTAACTGAGGGAGCTAGAGATCCAGGTATATTTAAAGCTATATTTTTAGCTGGTGGACCTGGAAGTGGTAAATCTTATGTTGCTGGTCAATTATTTGGTATACCTGAAAAGATAAATGTATCTAAGTCAGGTTTAAAAATGGTAAACCAAGATTCTGAATTGGAAATGTTACTAAAGAAATACTATGGTACTACAGACTTAGATATTATGCCAGATGAACTATTTGCTGATTTGACAGGTGTTGATAGAGATGGAAATAAAGTTGATTACGATACAAGCGGTTTAAGAGCATTTGCCAAAACATTAAGTAAAGAAAGATTGAGATTATATACTGAGGGTAGATTGGGTGTAATTATAGATGGAACTGGACACAAATATGGTTCTGTAAAAGAAAAGAAACAAAAATTAGAAGCATTGGGTTATGATTGTTTTATGGTTTTTGTTAATACATCATTAGAAGTTGCTCTACAAAGAAATGAAGAAAGAGCAAGGGTTGTGCCAGAAAAAATTGTTAGAAAGAGTTGGCAAGATGTTCAAAACAATTTAGCATTTTTTCAAGGTTTGTTTGGTATGGGTAATTTTATGGTGGTTGGTAATAATAAGTTTTTAGATGCCAATCAAGCAAAAAGAAAATTTAAAATGTTAGTTAGTAAAGGTATTGATAAGTTTTTAAAACAGAAACCTAAAAATAAAATAGCAAAGGCTTGGTTAAGAAAAGAAAAGAAATTTCAAAAAGTATTTAAAGATCCTGGCCAATCTCGTTTCTTTGAGGCTATTAAGATAGATGTTAATGTTGGTGATACAATTAAAGTAGGTAGATTCAAAAACAAAAAAGTGTATGTTAAAAGTATTGGAAAAGACAAACACGGAATGCCAACAATAAATGGAAAGCCAGTTGTAAAATTTAGAATGGGTAAAGATACAGACTTTTTGAAAAGTGTAGATGAAGCACCAAGAGTTCCACGAAAGAAAGGACAACATCGTGGTTCAAAGTCACATTCAGATTTATACACAGATGAAAATCCAAAAGGAACAATCAAAGGATTAAAGTTCGCTACAGTCGCAGATGCTAAGGCTTCTGTAAGTAAGATAAATGGAAGTGGTAAAAAACACGCACACAAAATTCAAGCTGCAGTTGCTATGGAACAAAGAGCCAGAGAGATGGGTAAGGCTTCACAAGCTGCTGTTTATAGAGCATACATCAATAAGATGAAAAAGAAAACCAAAAAGAAGAATGAAGAGTTTGGTGCACCTAAAGGATTCTTACCATCACCAAGCCGTAAGATGGTAAAGAAGATGAAGAAGAAAGGAAACACTTCAGTTCCCTATGGTAGTGGTTATAAAAAAATAAAAAATATAAAAGAAAGTCTTGACTTGTATACTAAAGAATTCGTATATTCTATTGTTGAGAATGGGGATAGTGCATCTAATTTGAACGAAAAAAAAAATAAAAAAGTAATCGGTGTATTTGGTGGTAGATTCCAACCATTTCATTCAGGTCATTTAGCTACTTACAAATGGTTAAGTAAGAGAGTAGATGAGGCTTATATAACCACATCTAATATCAAACAACCACCACGACATCCATTGAACTTCAAAGAAAAAGTTCAACATATGGTTAAGATGGGCATTCCTAAAAACAGAATCATAGAGGAAAAATCACCTTATGTAGCAAACAATCTTTTGAAAAAATTTAAAGCCGATGATACAGCAGTTGTCTACACCTTTGGTGCAAAAGACGCTGGTAGGTTAAAAGCTGGCACAAAAAAGAGTGGTGGTAAAACTTACTATCAAGACTTTTTAAAAAACAAAAATAATTTAGAGGGATTCGACATACACGGATATTATCTTACAGCACCACAATCAGGTAATGTTAGTGGCACTCAAATGAGACAATTGTTAGGAGATCCTAATATAGACGAAAAACAAAGACAAAAGTTATTTAAAAGTTCATTTGGATACTTTGACAAAGCTGTCTATAATATGATGACAAAAAGTTTTAAAAAACTATTTGAATCATTGATAATAACAGATGAGTTGATAGAAGAATTTTTGTTAGAAGCTACTTCTAGTCCAGATGGAAATTTAGATGATGGTCCTTCTACATTTTATACTGATTATAACACATATAAAAAAACTTCTAAAGAATGGTTAGATTCTTTATATGATAAAGCTGGTTGGAAAGTAGTAAATTATATATTAGATGATAGAGCAGAGAATGGGATAGAGACAAACTACCATTCAGTACCTTTAACATTTTTAGACCACGGTCAAGCTACTGGCTCTACGAGAGCAGTCAATAAATACAAAAAATGGATGGGGGAAGTTGTTAGACCATTAGGTTGGGAAATAGTTAATTGGATGGGAAGTTCAGCTGCTATCAATAATATTATAGGTAGTTTATTTGCAGCTGGTGCTGACGCTGATTCTTATACAGATGAAGATGGAGATGGTCTGTTTGAAAACATTCAAAGTAAAAGTAAATTAAAACAAAGAAGTAAAGAAAAGGAGTTACTGCTTATGGGCGGAGCTTATGGTCATTTAAGTCATCCATTTGATAATAAAAATCTTACATTTTCAGATTTTAAAACACTAATTATTAATACGTTACAAGGTAATCTTAGTAGTGAAGGCGCTGTTACAGAAAAAACAGATGGTCAAAATATAATGATAAGTTGGAAGAATGGAAAACTTATCGCAGCTCGTAACAAAGGACATATTAAAAATCACGGTGCCAGTGCATTGGATATAAATGGTATTAAAAATATGTTCGCTGGGAGAGGTGAAATCGAAAAAGCCTTTGTTTATGCTATGAGAGATTTACAGATAGCAGTTGGAAAATTAAGTAAAGCGCAAAAGGACAAAGTATTTGATGAGGGTAAAAAGTTTATGTCTTTAGAAGTGATATATCCAAAGACAGCAAATGTAATACCATATGATAAAGCATTGTTACAATTTCACGGAACAATAGAGTACGATTCTGCTGGATCTCCAATAGGAGAGGACAGAGGTAGTGCCAGAATGTTAGCTGGTATGATAAAGCAAATAAATCAAGACATACAAAAAGCATTTAAGATTACAAAACCATTTGTTACTAATTTGCCAAAAGTAAAAGATTTTAGTAAAAGACAAAGTTACTTTTTAGGTAAATTAAACAAATTAAAAAAAGAGTACGGATTGAAAGATACTGATACATTAGCTGATTATCACCAAGCCTATTGGTATGAATATATTTTTAACGCAGGAAAACAATTAGATAATCCTAATGTAAAAAATAATGTTATGGCTGGTCTTTTAAAAAGATGGGCATTTTTTGATAAGTCCTATAAGATTCCGCAGATTAAAAAAGATTTAAAAGACCACCCTAAATTTTTAGAATGGGTATTATCTACTGATAAAAACGACCATTCTAAATTACAGAAAAAACACATTAGAGATTGGGAAGTTCTTTTCTTTGAATTGGGTGCCGAAGTATTATCTAATATCAAAGATTTTATAGCAGCTAATCCTGATAAAGCTGTACAAAAGATAAAGAATGATTTGACTAAAACAATTTCTCAGGTAAAAAAAGCAAAGGATCCTTCTAAATTAGAAATGTTAAAAACACAATTAGATAGATTAAATGCTTTAGGTGGTTTCAAAAAGATTATTCCAAGTGAGGGAATAACTTTTGTTTTCAAAGGAAAGGTTTATAAGTATACAGGAGCATTTGCACCTGTAAATCAAATTTTAGGAATGTTAAAGTTCGTGAGGTAATTATGGGATATAGTAAAGAAACAGAAAGACAAAATAAAGCATTAGGGGATTTATTACAAGGAAGAGCGCCTGAAAAAAGAGTAATGGTTGGCTATGAGGGTAAAGAAAAAGAAAAGGGTGATATTATTCCTAAAATGACAGAGATAATGAAAGGGGTTAGAATGCCTTGGTTTTGTCCTGAATGTGATTCTGTTATGAAACAAAAATTAGATGATAAGATGTGGAGATTGTTCGGACATTGTTTTGATTGTCAAGTTAAAATAGAAAATAAACTTCGTATAGAGGGTAAATATGAAGAATGGGCTGAAGAGAAAATCAGACAAAATAAAATTTCTTTTTTAAAAGATTCTATACAAAAAATAAATGAATTTAGAAATCAAAAAGCTCCTGAATTTTATAATCAAGTTGGAGTTAATTATCCTGAATTAGAAAAAGAAAAATGGGATGTTGATATGACGCAAGTAAATGCTATGGCTGATGAGGCTTTAGAAGAATACACAAAAGTTTTAAACGAACTGGAGAAACAATAATGAAAATTTGGAAATTAATACTCGGATTTTTTGGTGTAGTAGGCGCACTCTTTGCAGCTAAATCAGTTAAAAGTAAAGAAGTTGAAAAGCTAAAAGAAGTTATTAAAGAAAACAAAAAAGAAGAGAAAAAAGTTGAAAAAGAAATAAAGTCATTAGAAGAAAATAAAAAAGTTTCTAAAAGAGAGATAGGAAATCTCAAAAGAAAATTAACTAATAGCAAAAAGAAAACTCAAAAGATGCAAGAGGCTTACGATAATGATGAAGTCGAATCAGCTGAAGATTTTTTGAGAAAATTTGCTAAAAAATAGGGAGAAATAAAATGTCAAGCGATATGCACGAATCACCGTCAACTTATGATGAGTTTAAAAAGAAAGGGCATCCAGGTAAATTTTATGCTACTACAACTGTAGCAGATGGAATGACTGCTTATACAGGTTCAAATTATGGGTGGAATGCTGCAATAGTAAAAACTCACGGTAGCGCAGTATTTCATTTATCAGGAGGTGGAACAATACCAGCTACAAATTTATCTGCAGGAGTAGTATATGAATTTTCTTTACAGAAAATAACTGATGCTTCTAGTGCTGTAATTTACCTTTTAAAAACACAAGAGTAAGTGAGGATTAGTATGAAAGTATTAAAATATTTTTTAATATTCTTTTTTGCTTTATCAATGGCAGATGGGCAGGAAATACAAAAAGATGGAAAGACACCAAAGACATTTACTTATGATGAAGCATTAGAGATGTTAAAGGCTCGTGACGCACAATGGGAAGGCAAAATAGAAAAAGCTGATTCATTAATTGCATCACAAAAAGTAGTGATTAGTGATTGTGAAAACTTAGTGGTAAAATTAGAAGAATCTGCTAATGTTGATTCATTATTAATTATTGCCAAAGATTCACAGATTAAATTACTTAAAGCTCGTGACGAAGCTAATGAGAAAATGGTAAAGTTGATTGAAACAAAATGGTATGAAAATCAATATCTTTGGTTAGGCATTGGATTTATTTTAGGAAAAATATAATGAAACCAAAGCAGCTAAAAGAGGTAATAAAAAGCGAATATAAAAAATGCGCTCAAGATCCTGCATACTTTATGAAAAAGTATTGTATGGTTCAGCATCCAATAAAAGGTAAAGTTCCTTTTCATCTTTGGGCTTATCAAGAAGAATCACTTAAAACTTTTGAAGAACATAGGTTTAATATAATCTTAAAAGCACGACAGTTAGGTTTATCTACATTATCAGCCGGTTACTCCCTCTGGATGATGACATTTCATCAAGATAAAAATATCTTAGTAATTGCAACTAAACAAGATACTGCCAAAAACTTAGTAACAAAAGTAAGAGTAATGCACGCCAATTTACCCTCTTGGCTAAAACAAAAATGTACAGAGGATAATAAACTATCTTTACGATATAACAATGGTTCACAAATTAAAGCAGTCTCAAGCGGAGAAGATTCGGGTAGGTCAGAGGCTCTTTCATTATTAATTTTGGATGAGGCTGCTTTCATTGATAAGATTGAACCAATATGGGCTGCTGCTTCACAGACACTATCTACTGGTGGACAATGTATCGCTTTATCCACACCAAATGGTATAGGTAATTGGTTTCATAAGACTTGGGTTGGTGCAGAAGATGGAACTAATGATTGGAACTTTATTAGATTACATTGGAACTTACATCCTGAAAGAGATGATGAGTGGAGAGAAGAACAAAATAGACTATTAGGTCCTTCATTAGCTGCTCAAGAATGTGATTGTGACTTTCTAACTTCAGGACAAACTGTTATTGATGGTGTTATATTAGAAGAGTATAAACAAACACACGTTACAGAACCATTAGAAAAAAGAGGGGTGGATAGTAACCTTTGGATATGGCAACCAGCAAACTATACTAAAGATTATGTGTTAAGTGCTGATGTTAGTAGAGGTGATGGTTCAGATTATTCTGCATTTCATATTATGGAAATAGAAACAATGGAGCAAGTTGCAGAATATAAGGGTAAAATATCAACAAAAGATTTTGGAAACCTATGTGTAAATACAGCAACAGAATATAACAATGCTTTATTAGTGGTTGAGAACAACAACATAGGTTGGGCTACACTACAACAATGTATTGATAGAGGTTATGAGAATTTATTTTACACAAGTAAAGATTTAAAGTATGTAGATACAGAACACCAAATGTCTAATAGATATAGAGTATCGGATAGAAATATGGTGGCTGGATTTAGTATGACAATGAAAACAAGACCATTAGTTATTGCTAAATTAGAAGAATATTTCAGAGAAAAGTCAGTTATTGTCCGTTCAAATCGATTAATTGATGAGTTGTTTGTATTTATATATAACAACAATAAAGCTGAAGCTATGCAGGGCTATAACGATGATTTAGTAATGAGTTTTGCTCTTACTCTTTGGGTAAGAGATACTGCATTAAGACTTAGAAATGAGGGAATAGAGCTAACTAAAAGAACTTTAAGTGGTGTAGCATCGCAGATGTTGCCACAAACACCAACCAATAAAACGAATTCTTGGGAAATGGAAGTAGGACCCAATGGAGAAAAAGAATCGTTAGATTGGTTAATTAACTAAGAGGCAAATTATGGCACAACAAGATTTATTTTCAAGACTAAAACGATTGTTTTCAACAAATACCATCGTTAGAAATATAGGTGGTAAGAAATTAAAAATCGTAGATACAGGACAATTACAATCAAATGTTCAAACTAATTTAGTAGACAGATATACTAAGTTATATTCTAATATGCAACAATATGGTTACAACGACCAATTATATGCACAACAATTACGATTAGGATTGTTTAGGGATTACGAATCTATGGATAGTGATTCTATCATCGCTTCTGCTTTAGATATTTATTCAGATGAATCAACAATGAAAAATGAATATGGTAAAGTATTAGATATTAAAACAGACAATGACCAAATTTATGATGTTTTACATAATCTCTTTTATGATATTATTAATATAGAATTTAATCTATGGCCTTGGATTCGTAATATGAATAAGTATGGTGATTTCTTTTTACAATTAGAAGTTGCTGAAAATTATGGTATAACAAATGTTACACCAATGTCCGCTTATGATGTAGCTCGTTTAGAAGGGCACGATCCTAATAATCCATCTTTGGTACAATTTCAATTAACACCACAAGGTGATGCTAGTAGACACTCAGCTAAACAACAAGACCCAAAGACATTTGAGAATTATGAAGTAGCTCACTTCAGACTTTTATCAGATTCTAATTATGTTCCATATGGTAGGTCACAATTAGAGGGTGGTAGAAAAGTGTGGAAACAATTAACTCTTATGGAAGATGCTATGTTGATACATCGTATAATGAGAGCGCCAGAAAAGAGAGTATTTAAATTAGACATTGGTAATATACCGCCAGCTGAAGTTGATAATTATATGCAACAGGTAGTTAATAAAATGAAGAAGGCTCCTGTTATTGATGAAAAAACAGGTGATTACAATCTTCGTTATAATATCCAAAACCTTACAGAAGATTTCTTTTTACCTGTAAGAGGTGGAGATAGTGGAACTTCCATTGATAGTTTGGCTGGATTAACTTACGAGGCAGTTGAAGATATTGAATATTTAAAAAATAAATTATTGGCATCTCTAAGAGTTCCAAAGGCTTTCTTAGGATATGAAGAGGGATTGGGTTCTAAAGCTACATTAGCAGCTGAGGATGTTCGATTTGCCAGAACAATTGAAAGAATACAGAGAATTGTAGTTAGTGAATTGACTAAGATTGCTGTAGTTCATTTGTATTCTCAGGGATTTAGAGATCAAGAGCTTGTAAATTTTGATTTAGGTTTGACAAATCCATCTACAATATATGAACAGGAAAAAATTGAGTTGTGGAATAATAAAGCCTCACTTGCTGATTCTATGTTGAGAGATGGTTTAGTATCATCTGAATGGATTTACAAAAATGTATTTGGTTTTACCGATGAACAAATTAAAGAAAATGATGACCAAATAATTTTTGATTTTAAAAATAAATTTAGAAGGCAACAAATTGAAGCTGAGGGTAATGATCCTGCTAAAAGTGGTGAGTCACAAGGAACACCATCTGATTTAGCGATGGGTAGAACAGGTCATGAGTTAGAAGATGAGGGTGGTTCAGAAAGAGGTGGACAACCTGGCGCTGGACGACCTAAAGAAGCTAATAAATATACTAAGGATAGTGGTGCGAGAGGTAGAGATCCTTTAGGAGCTCACGATAAAAAGATGGCTTATGGTGGAGTAGCTACTAAACATTATGAAAATTTGTTTAAACATTTGGGAAGTAATGCAAAAACACTACTTTCAGAAGCAAGTGAGGTAGAAGATGAATATAAAGATGAAGTATCTTCCCTCAATACTAAGAAAAATTAATTAATCATATATTTATATATGAAGAATTGTATAAATGATTGGAGTTCAATATGAGTTCAAAAACAAAACACTCAAAAATTCGTAATACCGGAATTTTATTTGAGTTACTAACTAGACAGATTACGGTTGATGTGTTAAATAACGATAAGAAAGGTTCAGCAGCTAACATATTAAAAGAATTTTTTAATAAAAATACTCAATTGGGAAAAGAATATGAATTATATAGAGTATTGACTGTTGAAAACTATAAATCAGAAACAAAAGCCAATCATTTAGTAGATGCTGTGATAAAGGCTAGACAAAAATTAAATGAAAGTTCTTTAAAAAGAGAAAAATATAATTTAATTAAAGAAGTTCGTTCAAATTATGACATAAATGATTTTTTTATGGCAAGAATTCCAAATTATAAAGTCAATGCTTCAATCTATAAGTTGTTTTCTATAAAAGAACCTACAAATCCTAAAGTAGAAACAGAAAGTCGTTTTACAATTATAGAAAATATAACTAGAAAGTCAATTTCAGCCAAAAAGAAAGAAGATGTAGTGGTTGAGGGATACAAAAAGCAAGAAAAAGATTTAAGATTACTTGCATATGGCATTTTAGTTGAAAAATTTAACAAAAAATATAGTACTCTTAGTAAAACTCAAAGAAATTTACTAAAAGAGTATATAAATAACATTTCTAATACAAATTCTCTTAAAGAGTTTATTGAAACCGAAACAATTAAGGTAAAAAAAGAACTCCAATCACATTTACCTAAAGTTTCAGACAAAGTTACAAAGATTAAGCTAAAAGAAGCTATAAATCAAGCAGAAACTCTTATGAAAGGTAGAATAGTTGAGGATAAGCAAGTAGTTACACTAATGAGGTATTATCAATTAGTTAAGGAGCTAAAGAATGTCTAAAATGGACAAACTCAAAGAAATTATTCGTGAGTTAATTAGAAAAGAACTTTCGGAAGCATCTGTAACTGGTGATATAGCTGGCTATCAAACGCCGTACGCTTTTACTGGCAAATCTGCTAAAGGTAAGAAAAAGAAAAAGAAAATTTCTACCAATTCAACAGGATATAATGTAGTAAAAGAGGGAAAGTATCACGATTATAGAAATGATGAAAGTTTAACACCAAAACAAAAGATTGGTCGTTCAATGAGAGAGATTAGGGATTCTCTTAATGAATTAAATAAATTAGTAAAGATGAATGTTCGTCTTAAAAATGAATTGAATGTCGATTCAAGGTCATATTGGAAAAATACCCATAAGGCTTTAAACAAAATAAGTGAGAGGTTAGTAAAACTAGCAAACAAAGTTGGTCAGTTACAGTAGGTTCACTATGGCGTTTGAGGATAAGAAGAAGTCCTATATGGACACTCTTTTTAGTATTTCAACTCTGTTAAAGAGATGGCAGGTAGAGATACAGAAAAAAGATGTAGATAAGAATTATATGTTAAGGAGACTTGGCCAATGGATAGAACAATTGGAAAGTCTTAGACACGAAATAATGATGGAGAAAGACTAATGATTTCACTATTAGAAATTGCAACAAATATGAATGAGGCTGATGTCGATGATGATAAAATCGTCAAGTATAAAGACAAAGAGGGTGAGTCTCAAGAAATGACTGCTGGTGCTGCTAAAAAGCAACCAGATGACCATCCAGCAAAAGTTGCTTATAATAAAATGTCAGGTGATGATGGCGATGATAGTGAAAAGGATTCTGGTGGTAAATTAGGTAGTGGTGATTTTGATAGAGATAGTGATGATGATGCCAAACCTGATACAGATGATGGTGATGCTGACGATGATGCTGGAGATGACGATACTGATGTGTCTAAAATAGATCCTGAAATGTTAGCCGATGTAGGAGATATTGAAAGTGGTACTGATTTAGATAGATTTATAAATGATAATGGTGATAAATTATCAGACCAACAAGAAGATGATTTGTATAAAGTTCAAGAAAAATTAGATGATGATAGTATATCTTCATTAGCAGCAAAAAATGAAATTAAAGGAATTTTATATCACGGTAGTAAAACTAATGCTACTCAGATTTCTGATGATAATTATGGTATGATTGATGCAGGTGATATACAAAAAACAATAATGGATGATCCTGAAATATCAAAAATATTAGGCGATGAAGATGATGTATATTTTGATGGGGATGAATTAGTTAGTTCAAAATATGATGATGAAACAGTTACAAGAGTTACTGGTTTTATGACTATCGGAGATTTAAAAAAGAAAATTAAAGATTTTGCAAAAACTAAAAAAGAATCAGTTAGAGTAATCAACGGAAAAAAATATAAAGCAGTAAAAGAATCAAAGAACCATCCTCTAAAACAAATTTATGACAGAACATTTAGGAGCTTAAAATGAGACAATTAATAGTAGATTACTTACCATTTGAAATACAAGCCGATCAAATCAATGAGGCTATGAAAGAAAACAACGGAAAGCTCGTTGTTAAAGGTGTTCTTCAAAGAGCAGACACCAAAAATCAAAATGGTAGAGTATATCCAAAAGAAATTTTAGTAAGAGAAGCGAAGAAGTATTCTGCTAATTTCGTAAAACAAAAAAGAGCTATGGGTGAATTAGACCATCCTGAATCATCTGTTGTTAATTTACAGAATGTATCTCATAATGTAACAGATATGAATTTTAATGGAGATGATTTAGTTGGTACAGTAGAAGTCTTAACTACACCAAGTGGAAACATTTTAAGAGAATTATTTAAGAATGGTATTAAGTTAGGTATATCTTCTCGTGGTATGGGTTCTGTTGAAACTATGAATGAAAATGGTGCACAAGAGGTGCAAGATGATTTTGAATTAATTGCTTTTGACTTCGTTTCTAATCCATCTACGCATGGTGCTTTTCTTCATCCAATGAATGAGAGTGTGGAAAATATTGCTGTCCGTGATACTAAGTATGGTAGAGTCGAAGCAGTAATTAATGATATAATGAGAGGCTAAATGCCAGCTAAATCCAAACAACAACAAAAGTTTATGGGTATAGTTAGGGCGATACAAAAGGGTGAAGCGCCCGCTGGAAAATTTTCAAAAGCAGCTCAGAAAGCTGCTAAGTCTATGAAGAAAGGTAGTGTAAGGAAGTATGCTAAAACAAAGCACGATGACTTACCAAAAAAAGTAAAGGAAGAAAAGAAAAGGGATTACAAAGCTGAGTATAAGAAATTTCAATCTTCTACGAAAGCTAAGAAATACAGAGCTGAATTAAATAAGTATAATCGTAAGAAAGGTACTTATGGAAATGGTGATGGTAAAGACGCATCACATAAGGGAGGAAAGATAGTGGGATTTGAATCACAATCTAAAAACAGAGGAAGAGCTGAAAAAAGTCGATTGAAGAAAGAGGCTGTCATTACCGAAAATCCTGCAGTTATAGCTACAGCAGCTAGAATGGCAATACAAAACGCACAAGGTAAAAAAGTATCTGTAAATACTGCACGCCAAACATCTTATGCTAAGAAAGATCCTTCTGCTCATAAAAAAGCTAAAAGTATTTTTCAAAGAATTAAAGACAAATTTAAGAAAAAAGATAAGCCAGCTCCGAAAAAACAATCTAAATCAGATGTAGATTTTTACAAAAGACAATACACAGGTGAATCCGTAGTTGAAAAAGTAACATATCACGATGGTGGTAGAACTGTTGGTATAGATGTTAGAGATTTATATAATTATCTGTTGGCTTTAAAGAAAGCCAATCCTGCTAAATTTAAAAAAGATATGCAAAATAGACATATTAAAGCTATATTTAAAAGATATTCTAAAGGTGGAGAAATGTATCAAGAAGGTTTTGGTGGGGAATTAAAAGGAAAAGCTAAACAAAAATTTGAAAAAGCAAGAAAAGAAAATGCTGAAGTATTGGGATATAAACTTACTGGCAAAAGTGATATAAATGAAGTTAATATAAAAGATATACAATCAGTTCTTAAAAAAAAACAAGCCAAAAAGATTAATGGTATGTATATGGATATGACAACTGCTAATGCTATTATGACAGTTTATAAAGCACTTAACAAATCTAATCAAAAAAAATTCACTAAATTACCATTAAGGAAAATGGTAGATGTAACTTGGAAGTTAGTAAAGTGATAAGAAAAATTAATAAATTAGATATTTATATCTAAGGAGAAAAACTATGTCAAATATTAAACTAAAAGATTTATTGAATGAAGTGGGATTGAGTGGAGTAGTTTCACGAAGTCCGTGGGCTAAAAACGAAGAAAAAAAACCACAAATAAATGTAAAAGAATTAGTTAATTCTATTAACAATTATAGTTCTTTAGGTGAAAATATTTATGGTAATGGCAATTTAAAACAAGTAGCAGAAACACTTTCAAAAATGGCTGAGGGTGCTGCACAACATACACTTTCTGAAACAGAAGATATGTTTGACAAAGTTACTGTTAGTCGTAATATGAAAGAACTCACAGGTTTATCTAAACAATTTGGCAAAGTAGCTATGGAAGCTAACTCTCTTCAAGAAAGAATGACAGGTCTTTATGAGGATATGGGAAATATTTTAGGAAGATATTATAAGATAAACGAAAAGCACGTTCGAGGTCACGATGACGATGATAGAGATATGAGAGATGATATGGATGAAGCTGATAAAATGATGTTTAGAGAAGAAGATGATTATAAGGCATTCTTTAAAAAAGCTATGAAAAAATTTAATGTATCTGATATTGAAGATATGAATGATGAAGAGAAAAAAGACTTCTTCAATTATGTAGATAGAAATTATAAGGCGAAAAAAGAAACAGATTAGAGGTAAATATGGCAATAAAGGTTGTTGTAAAAAATAATAATTACGAAAAAGCTCTTAGTATATTTAAGAGAAAAGTAAAAGATTCCAATTTAATGTATGATTTAAGAGAGCGTGAGTTCTACAAAAAACCATCTGATATTAAAAAAGAAAAGAAAAGTAAGGCAAAAGCTCGTAATTATTGGAAAAAAGTTAAACTATTAGAAGAAGATAGTCGTAAAAGAGGAAGAAAATTTTAATTTTTTATATTTATATATATAAAAACTAAACACACCGTTCCTATCATATACGGTGTAACCGAAATATAATAATTCTATTATAGTTCCCAATAACTATACTAAATCCAAACAGGAGAATAACAATGGATGATCTCTTAAAAGAGGCAATTGCTGACGCTAAAGCAGTTCGTGAAACAGCTTTAGAAAATGCAAAGATGGCTTTAGAAGAGGCTTTCACTCCAAGATTGCAGAATATGCTTTCTCAAAAGATTCAGACAGAAATGGAAGATGAAGATGAGGAAAAGCAAGATGAAATCTCATACAAAGAAGATGACGAAGATCCTTCAGACGAAGAAGCGCCGGAAGAAATGGCGATGAAAGATGATGACGAAGATCCTTCTGATGACCACTCTGATGAGATGGATGAATCTGAAATAATCGAAATCGATGGTGTTAAATATGCACCAGTAGTCGCTGAAGAAGAAGATGAAGAAGATGAAATGGAAGAAGGCGAAGATAAAGAAGATGACGATATGGAAGAAGATCTTGATTTAGAAGCTGTAATTAAAGAGCTAGAGTCTGAAATCGATGAAATCGCTAAAGATGATGATGATGAAAAGAACGAGGAAATCGAAGAAGGTGAAGAAATTGAAGAAAATGATGTATCTTCTGGCATAGGCAAAGGAACAGGAGTCAATAAAAAGGCTAATGATTCCTCTGGTGTCGGAAGTGACGGAAAAGCTAAACTCAAAGAGAATGAAGAAGTTGATGAAGATGTAGATCTTGATGAAGTTCTTAAAGCTCTTTCTGAGGAAGAAGATGAAGATGAGAAAAAGGATGAAGTTGCAGAACTTAAATCCGATCTTGAAGAACATCGTTCCGTAATCGAAACTCTTCGTGGAAAGCTAAATGAAGTCAATTTGCTAAATGCTAAACTTTTATTCACAAACAAACTGTTCAGAAAACACGGTTTGTCTAACGAACAGAAGATGAAAGTCGTTGAGCAATTCGATAGAGCATCAAACCTTAGAGAAGTTAAGTTAGTGTATTCTACACTTGGCGAATCTTTTGGTGCTAGGAAAAATGAAATTAATGAATCTAAGGGAAGCGCTTCCAAACCAGTAGCGTCTACCAAACCTGAAAAAGAAGTAATAACTGAAAGTTCAGATTTGAGAGACAGGTTTAAGAAGTTAGCTAACCTTATTTAATTGGGAGACATATAATGTCAAACTTTGATAATCTGAACTCTTTGATGACTGGGCATAACCCACACAAAGAGCTTCTCAAACAGACTAGGAAACTGGTCGATAAATGGGAACCGACCGGATTGTTAGACGAAATCGATGACTCCACTAAGAAAACAGGAATGGCTGTTCTTTTAGAAAACCAGGCAACTCAGCTTATTAAAGAAGCTTCGGGTACAGGTACTGGCGGTTCTAAAGAAGAATGGTCTGGTGTTGCTTTACCACTGGTTCGTAGAATCTTTGGTGAACTTTCAGCACAAGAGTTTGTTAGTGTACAACCGATGAATCTTCCATCAGGTCTGATTTTCTTTTTAGACTTCAAATATGGATCTGCCGGATCACAAATCGATCAAAACTCTGATGTATTTGGTAATACTTCAGGTTCTGGCGATGCTAGTGGTGGTCTTTATGGTGCAGGTAAATTTGGATATTCAATCAACGATAAGAAAGCTGAAGGTATTACTCCACTTGGAATGACTACTGGTTCTGCTACTTGGAAAGAAGTTGATTTTGAACCTGATCTAAGTGCTTCTGTTGCTGATGGAACACTTTTAAAAGTTCAACTTGGTGCTGGTTTATTTACTAGACCTGACTACAATGGCATACGTGCTTGGGAACTTAGTGGTTCTGGTGTAACAGCTGTTTATCCAGCTTATAGTGTTGTCGATGATGTAAACAATGTAACAACTGCGAGTTTCTTTGCTAAGATTACTCCTGCTGATGGTATGTTGTTCGGTGTTCGCTATCACGAATCTCCAACTGCTGAGAATCGTGGTGATTTTGAACAGAGTTCATTTACTACACCTGGTCCTTCTTCTGCTGATGATCTTGAGATTCCAGAAGTAGACATCCAGTTAAGAAGTGAAGCTATCGTTGCTAAAACAAGAAAGTTGAAAGCTGTATGGACACCTGAACTTGCTCAGGATCTTAACGCTTATCACTCTGTTGATGCCGAAGCTGAACTTACAGCGATGCTATCTGAGTATATCGCTATGGAAATCGATTTGGAAATCGTTGATATGTTAAAAGCTAATGCTTCTGCTAAGACAGCATACTGGTCAGCTAAAGTTGGCTATGAGTATGATGGTTCTGGCACAGGTGATGATGCTTTTTCACAGATTAGTGGTGCTTCAAACGCATACACAAAGTCATCCTGGTTCCAAACACTTGGAATTAGAATCCAATCTGTTTCTAATGCAATTCATCAGAAAACACTACGTGGTGGTGCTAACTTTGTAATCGTTTCACCTGAAACTGCTACAATCTTAGAGTCTGTAAGTGGATATGTTGCTAATACTGGTGACGCTTCTGCTAAGACATACGCTATGGGTGTTGAAGCAATTGGTTCAATCAATAACAGATATACTGTCTATAAGAATCCTTATATGCTAGACAATACAATACTATGTGGTTTCAGAGGAAGTAACTTCCTTGAAACAGGTGCTGTATATGCTCCGTATGTACCGATGATTATGACTCCGTTAGTATACGATCCTCAAAACTTTACTCCACGTAAAGGTGTGATGACTCGTTACGCTAAGAAGATGGTTCGTCCTGAATTCTACGGAAAAGTTATTGTAACTGACATCGATCAAGTTTAATTGAATATCAATTAATCTACTTAAAAAGGGTGGGAGTTTTCTCACCCTTTTTTTGTGCCTTGTATATTTATTAATGAATAAATACATCTTTTTAGGAGAATATAATGGAAGCAATTTGGCCAGGTAGTAGTTCATTTTCGACTGGTGATACTCCATATGGATTTTACGATGCAGATACAGACTTTTCGGGATCTAGTAATCATAATGTGGATAAATTTTCAGATTGGGCAGCTAAAAGATTAGGCTATCCTATAGTAGCAGTGGAATTACAGAAAGAACAATTTTATGCTTGTTACGAAGAAGCTATCACAGAATATAGCGCACAGGTTAATCAATTTAATATAAGAGATAATATGTTAGCATTACAAGGACAAAATACAGGTTCTGGTGCTACAAAAACAGATTTAACACATAGAAAATTGACGCCAACAATAGGTAGAAATATACAACTTGCTGAACAATATGGAACAGAAGCAGGTGTTGGTGGCACAGTAGATTTTAAAAGTGGTTCTATAGAAATCACAAGTGGTTCGCAAGTTTATGATTTGAATGCTTTAATATCAGAAGTATCTGAAAGTGGTAATGCCATAGAAGTTAGAAAGATATTTTATGAGGCTTCGCCCGCAGTTACTAGATATTTCGATCCCTATGCTGGTACAGGTGATGGTTCGTATAATATGTTAGATTCATTTGGGTGGGGTAATAATTCGCCAGCTGTTCAATTTATGATGATGCCGATGTACGCTGATTTATTAAAAGTTCAAGCGATTGAGTTTAATGACCAAATAAGAAAGTCTGCATATTCCTTTGAGTTAGTCAATAACAAATTGAGAATATTTCCAAATCCAACAAGTAACTATAACTTACATCTTAGATATTTAGTAAAGCAAGATAGAGATAGTACACTACAAGGAACTACAGATGGTGTAATTACAGATTTTTCAAATGCACCTTTTGATAATATGACATTTGCTAATATAAATGAAGTTGGTAAACAATGGATTAAAAAATATGGATTAGCTCTCTGTAAAGAATTATTAGGAACAATACGAAGTAAATATGCTTCATTACCAATACCTGGCGCTGAAACTACATTAGATGGAGACACTTTACGAACAGAGGCGTCTACTGAAAAAGAAACATTAGTAGAACAACTTAGGGAAATGTTAGACCAAACAAGTAGAAAAGCTCTATTAGAAGCTGACAAAGATGAGGCTGAATTTCTACAAGAAAAATTGGCTAAAGTACCCTATCCAATATACATAGGATAATCATATGGCTGGTAGATTTTTACCTCAATCTGATGTAAACTTAATTACAAGAGTTACGCGCGAATTAGTTGGGGATAAACAAAATAACAAAGATGGTATTATAAATCAGGAGTGTGTTGTATACAAACCATCACTTCAAGAATCTGTAACCAATATGTATGGTGAAGCAGCTGGTGGTAAAAAAGTATATAAAGATGGTGTTCAGATGAACGCACTAATAGACGCAGAAGATTTTGATTTTAATCAAGAAGAATTTGGACCTGATGCTGGACAAACAGCAACATTTTCATTTCTAAGACAATCTTTTATAGATGCCAGTATGGTATTAGAAATAGGTGATTTGATAGATTGGAACTATGGATATTTTGAAGTTGGTTCTATAAATGAAAATCAATTAATAGGTGGACAATTTGACCAAAACTATTCGGTTATAGCAAACACTTTCTTAATCAGAAAGAGTTCTATACAGATAGAGAGAATTAGGAGTATCTAATGGCTCGTAAAAAACCAATACCTCGTTCTGCTAGAAAAGAATTAAATCGAGGCAGAATAAGGTCGAGAGATGACGACACAGTAAAAAATATATCAGTTGGATTGATGGACATCGATGCAGCTATTATGTTCTATTTTAATAATACAATTCAACCAGAAGTTGAAGAGAATGGTGAAACTGTCAAAGTTCCACTTATGTATTCTAATCCCGAAAGATGGGCTATAGTACAAAAGAATGGATATTTAGTTGATAATAAAAAACAACTTATCATACCACTAATAGCTTTTAAAAGAACTTCTATAGAAAAAGATGATACGATGAGTGTGGATAAATTAGATCCTAAAGATCCTAAATTATTTTACACTTTTCAAAGAAAATATTCAGAAAAAAATCGTTATGATAAATTTGCTGTACAGCAAGGATTAAATAAAGTCAATGAACTTTATACTGTGGGTGTTCCAGATTATGTAAGTGTAAGTTATGATTTTGTTATTTGGACATCTTATACCGAACAGATGAACAAAATTGTTGAAAAAATTATTTGGAGTGAGGGTTCTTATTGGGGCGAAGATGGTAAGTTTAAATTTAGAACAACAATAGATAGTTATACAGATGCCAGCGAAGTATCTGTTAATTCAGAAAGATTAATTAGAACTAATTTTACAGTAACATTAAAAGGTTATTTAATACCTGAACAATTTAATAAAGTTCTTACAACTCAAAAAACATTAACACCAAAAAGAATTTTAATTGGAGATGATGTAAGCGTAAATCTAACTAACTTAGTTGGAGATAGTAAAACTAAAGATGTAAAAATATCTGTACAACAAGGTGCTGCTGGTGGTACTTTGGATAAATCATTTCAGATAATAGCTGGAACTGGTGTAAGTATCGGTGGTGAGGGAACATTTGACGGAACAGAGGAAAAGGATTTTACTTTTTCTATTGGACAAGAAGTAGGAACTACGAGTACAGTTCAATTTAATGCTGTTAGTGCTTCAAACGCTTTACATATCGGACCAACATCTTTTACCATATCACAAAATGATAGAGGTATAGCTGAAATAAGCACAGATTTACAGGTTAAAGGTGATATTTTTGCAGAAAACTATGTGGTTTCATCATCTATAGTATCGATGTCTGTACAACAAGCAAGTGGTTCAACGAGGTTTGGTGATACAATTGATGATACACACCAATTTACAGGAAGTTTAAATGTTTCAGGATCTTTATCGGTGGATGGAGTCACTACAGGTGATACTAATACATATTTAAGAAAATCGTTTGTTCATAAATCTAATGCTATAACAGCAACAACTGCCAGCTTTACTGCAGTAACCGCTTCCGCTCCAACAGGACTAACTGCTACATCAGAAAACGATTTTATATTCTTTCTAAACGGACAATATATGGAACACGATGCTTTAAAAATACATCAAGCTGGCGCTACATTTCAATTGCACGTGGATACTGATAGTATTGGATATGAGTTAGAAGATGACGATGAAATTATGGCTATGGGTAAATTTAATTCATAGTTCCACCTTTCTTTTACTATTTCTTTATATTTATTACTATGAGAAAAAGGCATTGGAAAGATAGAAAAAATAGAAAATGTCCATCTTGTAGTAAGATGCTGACATATTCGAGAAAAGATGCTTTTGATAGAGCAGTCGGTAATAATAGTGTATGTAAGTCGTGCGCACAGATGGATAGAAAAGTAACTGTAGCTACGATTGAAAAGATGAAACAACCGAAATCTATAGAGCATAAAAGAAAAATTTCAAAGTCAATGAGAGTTCATTGGCAAAGTAGAAGAGAAGATGTATGGCTTTACAAAAAAGTAAACAATTAAATCCTAGACTTACAGGTTCATTTACCCTTTCTGGTAGTCTTGTTGGTTCAACTGCTGAATTCACAGATTATGGTGGTAATGTAAGTGGCTCAGCAACCTCAACTGGTTCGTTTGGTAAGGTTATAACTGGTGAGCTTACTGCAAGTGGTATACAAGTAAATGGTAATGTAAGTGTGTTTGATGATTTAATTGTTGGAGAATACATTAAACATAAGGGTGATGTAAATACACGAATCTACTTTACCGATGATAGGATTAGATTTCAAGCTGGTGGTCTTGATTTCGTGGGGATGCATAATAAGAGTTCAACACCACACCTTGTCACCATTAATAATGGTTCTAACAACATAGACTTTCAAATTAAGGATAATTCTAATAATACACTTTTTAGAACTGATGCTGATGAACAATTAGTAAAATTTCCAGACGCGCTACAAATAAGTGGCTCAGCAACTTCAACTGGTTCATTTGGTAGAGCAGAAATTAATGATAATGTATCAATAGGTGGTGATATTTTATTAGATGAAGACCAAAGAATATATTTTGAAGAAGATAAACAAACTTGGATAGAATCTAATGGTGCAAATTTAATTAGGATAGTTACTAATAATAGTCAAATGTTGCTATTAGACCACGAGACTGGTAATAGAGCAGTATTTGGTAATGGAACTAAAGTTTTTATAGGTGCTAATAATAATGAATTACCATCTAATGAGTTAGAAGTTGTTGGAACTATAAGTGGTTCAGGAATTTTATCCATTGAGGGAAATATAACAGGTAGTGGTAATATAAACACTACAGGTGGTAGAGTATTTGAACAAGGAACATCAGTAATAGACCACGCTACGGCGATGGCAATAGTATTTGGAGGATAATATGGCTAATACATTTAAAAGTGCAGCAAGCGGTTCAACAACGAGTATACAAACATTGTATACTTGTCCTGCTGCTACTACTGCTGTAGTTCACGCAGTATATTTAAGTAACATTGATGGTACAAATGATGCTACTATTGATTTATCTATTAGTGGTAGTGCTAATTTTGATGATAGAAGATACATACTAAAGACTGTAGATGTACCAGCAGACTCGACAGTAGTAATTGAGAAACCTATTAATTTAGGTGCTGGTGATTTATTAGAAACAGCAGCTTCTGCAAATGGTGATATAGATGTTTTTGCAAGTATATTGGAAATGACATAATATGTCTAACCTTAAATATATAGGTAAAAATATATTAAAACACGACCTCGAAGTTCGTAGAGGTAATGTAAGTGGTTCGTCTGCCTCGACTGGCTCATTTGGATTATCTCAGATAGATGGTATTGATTTAAGAACAACTGGAGTTTCTCGTGATGAAGTTTTAAAATTTAATGGAACAAGGTTTGTTCCAGCAGCGCATGATGCTACTTTTGTATTTTCAATAGCAGATTTTGATATGAATTATTCAACCTCACCAACATTAATTGGTTCAGGTTCTTGGAAAGCCGCAGGTACTATCACATTTACTGCAACTTATAATAACGGTCCGCCTGATGGATTTGAGGGAAGTTCTGCAGGAGCGCCAAAAATTCAAGGTTATGTCAATAGTTCAATAAGTAGTTCATATGATATGTTTCCATTGAGTTCAAGCTTTACATCAGGAACAAATCCTATGGCTATAACTTTTCCATTAACGAGTGGACACGATATAAGATTTAGATTATTTGCTTCAGCTGGAAGTGATACTAGTAATAGTTATACAGACCAAAGAATATATTTTAGAAATCAATTTGTTTATGGTGAAATAAGTAAGAACAATGGATTTGCTCAAGCAGATATAAGAACATTAGCAGCTGCCAATACAGTTACTACTAATGATACAACAAGAACACTTACAGTATCAGTTGGTGGTTCTAATTATTTGGCATTTGCACATAGAAGTGGTGATACTAATGTAGCACAAGTAAGAGCTGGTAGTGGTGCTAATTTATTAACTGTTGCTATGGACAGAACAGATGCTACTGCACTAACACCATTAAAGGAAACAGTAAGTTATTTAAATACTGCTGGATTTACAGAAAACTTTCTTGTGTACGCTAGTGCAATAGCTAATGTAGATGCACACTCAACAACTTTTACTACAGTAACATCTACACAAAAGAAAAATTATTTTATTTGGGGATTCGATGCACAAGCAGATAGTTATGATGAAAGTTTCTTAGAAACTTCAGGTGATTGGGATTCCTACAATGCAAACTCTTCATATGATGATGGAAATATCATAAGCCAAACATTAAGTGTTGGTTCTTTTACAGACAAATATGTTATAATAGCTTTTCCAGATAGGTATGGAGATAATGCATCAGAATTTCAATTTAAAGATAATGGTACAGGTTTACCTTTTGATGTAACAGCACAGAGTGATGTCACAGTAACAAATGTAGTTGGTTTTCAAGAAACGTATCACGTTTGGAGATCGACAAATTTATTAACAATGAGTAATCTAACGATTCTCATAGATTCGGTATAGGAACATAGAATGGGCGTAAAAGTAACAGGACAATTTGAACCCGCAGGTGATTTTTCTATAGTAGATGGCGCAGATGTATCTGGAGCTATCACTGGTAGTCACTTTAGTGGTTCAGCTGCTTCAACAGGCTCATTCGGGCGTTTATTTGTTTCTTCATCTATGGAGCTTGGTGGTGGAATATTCACATCTGCTTCGATAGCATCAGGTGGTGCTACTGGTGGAACTGGTGGTACTGGAACTGGTGGTACTGGTGGTACAGGTCAAACAGGCGGAACAGGTGGTACTGGTCAAACAGGCGCTACAGGTGGTACTGGTGGCACTGGCG
>VTLG01014075.1_pt1 | contig 25043 bp, 35 predicted proteins | sample 4694571 | NCBI WGS metagenome assembly VTLG01 (sample SAMN12604809, study PRJNA352737) | marine metagenome | biome: ENVO:00000447; feature: ENVO:00000209|ENVO:00000569|ENVO:01000036; material: ENVO:00002151; isolation source: viral sequences binned using virsorter ...
CAATTGACAATTAACATCTTTTTTGTAGAAATCTGAATATCCGTCTCTACCAGTTACTGATTCATGGGATAATCTAACCCACTCCATAACTGCTTGGGCTGCGGATGGAACTATTGGATCATATAATGTTATATCTAAAGTTTGCCACTCACCTCTACCTTTTATATATCTTTTAACATTCATATGAGATAGAGCTATCTCTTCAAATGTAATTGTTGGTCTATTAGCAGCTTTTATTGTATAAGCTGGTATACCATCAATATTAAATACAAACCTATTTTGAGTTTTAGGTTCGAAAGGTGTAAACATTATATCATTTGCACTTATCAATTCGGCCATTGTTTTTCTCCTATTAAGTAACTATAATTTGTTACATATTTTCATATATAAATATCATATAAAGCAAAAAAAAGTGACAATATTTCTATTGCCACTTTTCTTTTTTAAGTATTTATTCTACTTTATTCAGGGAATGTAGCTCCTGTAGGTTGTATTGTAAAGTCTAATACAATAAACTCAGCAGTTTTAGTAGGTTGTAAGAAAATTTGTCCATAAAGGATATTTCTATCAACTACATCTGGAGTATTGTTTGTATCATCCATTACAACTTTAAATGCATTTAATCCACTATTAGATTGAACTTGCTCTAAATATGGATTAGCTATATTCAAGAATCGTCTTCGTGTTTGAACATTATTTTGTTCAAATACAAGGAATCTTGAAGAAGCTGCAATGAATTTCTTAACTTTAATCATTAACCTTCTTACATTTACCCTATCAAGTGCTGATGATTTTTTCTGTAATGTTTTTTGTCCAAATACAGTCACCCCTTGTCCAGGGAATGTAGCTATTGGATTCAAATTAGACTCATACATTGTATCTCTATTAGAATGAGTTAATTTTCTTTCTGCCTGAATAGCTGTATCAACTCCACCACGATTTAAACCTGCTGGTGCAAACCATGGATGTGCAACTTTATCATTGAAAGCGTAAATTCCACCAAGTACTACTGAAGGCGGTACCCATACATTTCTACCAAGATTATTGTCTTGTACTTGTACCCAAGGCCAATACATAGCTGCGTAATTCGAGTCATATGATTCAGCTTGTGTTATAGCTGATGCCTGTCCAGCTCCATACCCAACAGGGTCAGCAATCACAAAACAATCACCTCTATCTTCACAAGTAGTGATAGCTTTATCAATGATGGCCGAACCAGCATCGTTTGTTACACCTGGTATCATTAACATATTAATATCATATTCATCTTGATTTGCTAATAATGTTAATGCTTCACTATAAGCAGTTCCACCATTAGCATTTGAAGTATTAGATATATTGAATCCTTGAACATCAGTACCTGTAGCTGAAGTTATTCTATCATAGAATACTGCATCAAAATTAGCTCCATATCTACTTCCATTGATTCCAGCTGTTCCATCTGTTCCACCTTCAAATCCACCACTATAAGAACCACTACCAAGTGCTGGTAAGGAAGCTGATTGTGCTGAATCTGTTAAATTACCATTTTCATCAAGATAATCAGGAGTTTGTAATACATTTTTAACCCTAATATATTTTGACTTTTGAGGATAATCACCTATTGGTTGAATAAATGGATCTCCTGAATTAAACTGATATGATAATTCTTGACTACCAATTATTTTTTCAATATAATTGTTAGCTGTTGGATCAAGTGATAAATTATTCCAAGTTTCTAAAACTTGTTTTCTTTTATTCGAATCTTGTCCAGATCTAACAGTTAATGTAAATACACCTTTTTTGTTATTTACATTTGTTATTTCCCATCTGATATTATCTTTTGAACCTGATGGTAATACTTGATTTGTTAAACCAGTACCCCAAGAGTTTGTATCTGCTACTCCAACACTATTCATTTGTACACCATCATCTAAAGTATACATTTCAAATGTTGTTGATGAACCAACTGTTCCAGTTGCTCCAGCCATTGAAGTAGATACTGGTACATTATCAGCATCTCCAGTAACTGCTTGAGATCCTCCAAATAATATCTGTGGTTTAGTACCATCTTGAGATGAAGATGCTAGTGTGTGACTAGCTCCTGTACCAGAAAATTGTACAACATTAGTAAAACCAGCTTGAAGTGAAGCTGATATATTCAATCCGTGAACACTACCACTATTAAGTACATCAACTATATTTGCAGCTGTCTCTGCAGCTGTTGATGATGAGTGAATATACATATCAGTAGATGTTTGATTAAATACACCATCTGTATTTATGTTAACCTGTCCAACCTTCGCGTTACCAGATCCACTAACAAATATAAAATCAGTTCCACCAATTGTAAATTTATCATTTGAAAAAACATGATCTACATCTGACCCATTTAATATCATAATAGAACCACTACCAACACCAGCTGTACTACCATTAGATATTGATGCTGATGCAGGTGAGAAGTTACCATCAAGTATTCTCACTACTGTTAATTTATTTCCGTGTCTTAAATAATTTTGAGCTGCTAGTGATGTCAAATAAGTGTAATAATTACTTCCACTTTTCACAGTTGTTCCAAATGTCTGTTCAAATTCTGAAAATGATGATACAACTGTCGGCACCATAGCTGGTCCTTTAGCCGTAGGACCTACTATTGCTGCACCTATCTCACCGATAGCTGCAGGTAGAAAGGATTGATCCAGTTCGTTGGTAAATACGCCTGGACTAACTACTTTTTCTGCCATTATATTTCTCCTAATTAATCGATTAATTTTTTAAATCTATGTGAATGACTATCCTGTGCACAGATAGTCTAATTCATATATAAATAGGTATATAACTGCTCAAACAGCGAGTTTATTTTTGAGAATTTGTGTTATACTCACCTGTAGTTGGGTTTAATACACCATCACCATACTTTTCTGTAATTGAAGAAATAAATTCTTTTTCAGACTTTTGTGTTTCTACAAATGATTGTTTTAATTCACTTTCAGAATTATCTAAAGCTTCTAATTGTTGAACTAATCTTATTCTTGCTACAGATAATTGTCCAAGTTTATGTTGAACATCTACATATTTTTGTTGAATTTCTTTTACAACTTTCATTTCTTCTTCTGAAAATTTAGTTGCGTTTTCGTATTTTTCTGCTAATTTTGATTCTTCAGCCATTTATAACCTCCATTGTTATTGTATATAAATATATATTAAATTAATTAAAAAATTGTTTTTTTTATCTTCTTTTCTTTATTCTTCCACCAGTTCTACTCCTACCAGAACCTTGACCACCACCTGAACCTCCACCCTGCCAAGCTGGTAAATTTAAACTTTCACAAAAATTTCTACAAGCCCTTGCAGCTGCACCTGATGAACCTCCCCAATCATTGAATGGTCCACTTTGATCACAATCACCTGCGTTTGATGAGTAAGTACCATCATTGCACCAACATCTAGTATCATAATCACCCATATTCCAAAAATTACTGTCATGTACACATTGATAATGATTTCTCCAAACATCATACCCCCATACTGGAATATTATTTTCTGGCATTATTATTTCCATCTTACATACAGGTCTCGTACCTGAATGGAATTGTTCTGCAGCTAAATAACATATTCCTTGTGGATTATATTCTCCACAACCAGACCATCCGTTATTATTACCATTACAATTAGGATTTCCTATCCAAGTTGGGTGATGAATATAAAATCTTGTATCTACTATTTCTCCTTCACATAGTGAATGTGTAGGGGATTTACACTCACAATCATTCATAGCACACCTGTGTCTCGAACTTCCATATGTGTTTGGATCTTCACAATAATAAGAACCTGGTTTAAAACTTTGACAACATTCAGAATCCCTACAATCTTCTATAGTATAGTCATCATTTCCAGAATCTGGAGTATCATCATCATCATCATAATCTGGAAATGATCCATGACAATCATATGCTATAACATCATGATGACCTCCACAATTTGGATTACCAGCACAACACATACCAACTACATTAAAAGAACTGTCATACAAACGTATTATACCACCAATTGTTTCTCTCATCTGTATTCCATCATCACTTCCAACATCTTGACAAAAATATCTATCGCATGGAGATCCACAAGTTCCACCATATCCTTGTGGGGCTGGATGACACATATTAACACAAATTTCTTCAGTACCTCCCATATCCGCACAGATACCATGTGTAAAACCATATTGTGTTTGGGTACATGAAGAATTATTACAACCCGCACCAGGGTCTCTAAATTGATTTGGAGTTACTTTAGGTCTAGTTTGCTGTCTACGAATTGGAAATCCTTTTCTAGTAGACAACCCACCTCGTTCATATTTGTTAACTTCTGTACAAACGCCAGAAAAGGACATTATGTATCCTTTAGGACATTGCATTATATTAATCCACCTGCTCTTCTCGTTGTTCCTTGTAAATCATCAGTTGGAGGACCATCACAATAAAATGTATTTGAACCTTCTGTATAGTTGTTGACAAAATATTGTCCACAAGCTAAATTACCACAAGGCCAATTATTACCCCAAGCATTATTACAAGAACAAGATGATACCCAAGCTTCCACTTGAGATTCAGATAAATCTGTACAATCAAAATCAAAACAATGTTTTAAATCCAAAACATATTGACCACCAACATCTACAACATCACCTTTAGCTAAACAAGAGGCGTCTCTCGTATCAGGTAAGAGTGGTGCAACTGTATTAGGTTTTGTGAATCTTCTGTTTGGTCTTGGTCTTGGTCTTACCATTGATGATCTTTCTATTTCTCCACCCATTCGTCTTGTTGACCCTTGTTGAGGATTCTGATAACAACACCCACAACACATATTATTAGCCATTGGATTATAAAAATAACTTGATTCATCTGTACATCCATATTCACAAGCAGAAGTACAATCTGCCATATCGAAGAAAACAGGTCCACACTGCCAACAACTAGACCACATAGTGGGACCATATGGTTCAGTTTCTTCACATAGGGGGATATTTCCAACATTAGAACATGGAGCTGAATATATTTCATCTCCAGCTATATCTAACACCCTATATCTATTATTATTTCCACAATCATGGCCACAACATTCCTCTCTAGTATTACCATTTGGATCTGTATAAATTGATGGTATATACTCTTCAGGATTTATCATATCTTGATTCATTCCAACAGATGAGACTGTTGGCCTTATTCTTGGTGTTGTTCCAACTCTTTTACCTCTAGACATATCTAAATTTTTTCTCATATTTAGTCTATCTCTTCGAGTCATATAACCACCTGTTGAATACCCCCCTGCTGGTTGACAAACTCCGTTTGAACCCATTTGATATCCTTTTTGGCATTTATTTCTTTCCATAATTTATTTCCCCACTTGTGTATCACTAGCATCACCCTCATAACCAAAAACAACTTTGGAAGGTGATATAGTTTTTCTTAAATTTGATATTTGATTTGTAACTACTGAATTTGTATATTCAGGTAGTAAATAAGCTTTTGTTGACAGTGAAAATGTTGATTTAATAAATCTATCACCAGATACATCCATTTCAGATGCGTCTGATATTGAATCTAAATTACATAAAAATTTATAGTCTTCCGAACTTCCCCAATAAGTATTATTATGATCTGCAAATGTTTCAACTAAAGGATTCATTTGTTCTATAAAAGCTGTCCATAAAACAAAATCATAAGATACATTTACAAAATTAGGCATTGTAGTAACAAGATTTTCATTCATAGGTTTTTTACCAGTTTGTACTGCAAATCTATCATATCTATTTTTTTTAGACCATTTTGAATTTCTAACTACATCTGCATGTTCTCGTTTTACATCATGTTCAAATGATGAAGCTATAGAAGTACTTTTTTCCATACCAGTTCTTTTTAACATAATTAAGGGTAAAATTAAAGCTCCATTTTTATCTCTAATAACTCCTCTTTTTCTAGCAGAAACCCATCTTTCTTCATTACCATATAAAACACTTACATCAACAGTTTCATTAGCTTCTTTTACTTTAGGTTTGATTACTCTTTTAACATGAGACATAATTGCAGTGTCAATATCTTTTAAAGTAATTGCATAATTTTCACTATAATTAATACCAGGCATAAAACTTTTTCTACTATTACCATTTGCATTTGTATTTTTAGTAGATGTTTGTTTAGCTCTATTAATTCCTGAAGAAGCTACTACTTGTTTATTTGTTATTGGTTTAACTGACATTATCTTCTTCTCCTTCTAATATGACCACCTTTTCTACCACCTCTACCAGTTCCTTGAGATTCTCCCATAAACCTGTGGCCACTACCACCCCAATTCATACAATGAGCATAACATTGATACCAACTTTGTCCACTCCAATAACAATGACAATAACTTCCAGACCAATCACCCCACGCTTCAGATGCACAACCTTGTCCAGCCCAACCACATTCCATAGTCCAACCACCTTCGGGTTCAGTATCACAACCAACTGATGCCATACAATCTTCAAAAAACTCTTGATTGAAAGAATTGTTGTTCTGATAAGTATATTCTGTACATGTACAACCACCACTTGAATGACAAGATGATTGCATACTACAATTAGTTTGATTCTCATAGATGTGTTCACATGAATCCATGCATGGTTGTCTAATTTCCATTCCTGAATCAGCAACTGCTTGAGCAAAAGGTTTTCTATCGTAATTAGCTACACTACCTGGTCTACTTTGTATTGAATTTCTTCTCCCAAATCTTGTTGGAGAACTAGGTATTCCACCACCCATAGAATAACTACCAACTGGTTGGCAAACTCCATCTACTGACATTGTATATCCATTAGGACATTGCATTATCTTCTTCTCTTTCTTTTTATTGGTCCGCCCATTCTTCTACCAGTTCCTTGACCACCACCTTCTGCGCCAACTGGTTGGCAAACTCCATCTACTGACATTGTATATCCATTAGGACATTGCATTATCTTCTTCTCTTTCTTTTTATTGGTCCGCCCATTCTTCTACCAGTTCCTTGACCACCACCTTCTGCGTCTGCTCCTGCTCCGAAATAACCACCCCAATAGTTACTTCTGCCAGGGTAGCTACTCCAACCACCTGAACCACCTCCACCACAACATAATCCCCAAAAATTACAACCAAAACCACCTTGATAAGCACAACTACAGTATCCATAGTTTGGCCAGTCTCCACCTGGACCACTCCCCATTCCAGTACAACCCGCACTATTCCAATTACATGCACAACAATTACTGCTACCCATTGTTGTATTTCGTTTATTTGTGATATATCTCCAGGATTGACATCTGCAAAGACAGATTCATAATCAATTTCACCGCCTCTTCTTGGATTTAATCTTGGAGTCAATCCACCTCTATTATAATTTCCAGTTGGTTGACAGACTCCATGTGCAGACATTGTATATCCATTAGGACATTGCATTATCTTCTTCTCCTTCTTCTTATTGGTCCACCGATTCTTCTAACACTTCCTTGACCACCTATCTGGCCAGAAAATTGGGGACCCGCATATCGACAATTAGCAGCATATTGTAACAAATCCCATGTAGGCATACACATACAATAACCATACCAATTCCAAGATTCAGGAGGCCAATAAGAACCAGCATCTGTACAATTACATCCTGTTGTACTAAAACATTGACCAGGTCCTGTTGATTGTCCAGACTGTGAATGACATTCAGAAATTGCCTGCATTGCATCATCACAAGTATACTCTTCTCTTGAGTTTAATAGTGGTTTTGAATTTCTACGTGGTGTCATTCCACCACGAGCATAACCACCAACTTGTTGGCAAACTCCGTTTGAACCCATTTGATATCCTTTTGGGCATTCCATTACCTTCTTCTCCTTAAAGCTTTTAATTTATCCTTTTTATTCATAACTTTACCTTTAAATTCTTCAGATTTAACAGCAGCTGTATCAACTTTACCAATAGCTATCTCTTTTTTTATATCAACCTCAACTGCTTTTATACCTGTCTGACTTGGTGAATCAAAGTTATCTAATTTATTCATCAACTTACCCATCATTTGTTCCATTTGTAAATTACCATTTGGTTCAGGTGTGTAAGTGTGTTTTCTTTCACCATAAACATCTTCATCTTCCCTAACATTACCACTTACTTCAACCTCTTCTGGTTTAGGAGCAGGTTTATAGTTCGGACTAGAAGTGTCGTATTTTGTTATTTTTTTCTTAAATATTGGTTGCACTGCCATTTTATATCTCCTAAAAGAAATCTAGCAGTTATTACCATATCCATTTAATCCAGAACAAGGTGTGCCTGCATAAACACCGCCACCATGACCATACCTTCTTCTATTTCTTATTCTACCACCTCTACGATAAGGATTTAATCCTGATGCGTGGTGTTGATTATGATTTAATCTATATGGTGTATAGTGTTTATGTCCATATGTATTGAATCCACCATAGTCACCATATTGTGCATAATTTGGTGCTGCTAAACCAGATACATTTGGATTTCCACCATAATTTTGGTAACCTGAATATCCAAACCAATTACCATCCGTACCTGCAGCTGTCATAGCTCCAGTTGTAGGTCCTGTATACATAGATTGCATCGGTGCTTGATAGGCTGGTCCAACTCCTGGAGGATTATTCATCATGGCTTGGCCACCAGCTGCAAATCTTCTTCGACTTCGTCTTCTTCTTCTCATTGTTTTCTCCTATTTAGGTCTTTCTTCTATTTGTAAAGTTGATAATCTACTTCTATGAGCAGTTGCAAAAATTTGATGTTTGAAGTTTGGATGTCCTGCAATTATTTGAGGTTCTGTTGTTCCATTTATTTCAAAATAAGTATCATTCCAATCAACTATATCACCAATTTCTGGATAAAATCCAGCTTCTACCAATGTAGTTCTATGAAAATACATTTCAATAGATGTATTTACATCTGCTCCAAATTCGTCTGATTCTACTGTTGGTTCAGACCAGTTAATTAAACAATTAACTCTAAAACCATCATTATAATATTTTGTTGACGACTCACCATAAAGATTTTCTTCAGTATTCTCGATAGATATTTTGTATATATCTACTGTCTGACCAACAATCTCGTCAATCAATTCTTCATTCATCGAATCAAATAAATTAATTTCTTTTTGTGGTACGAAAAATGGTTTATTTGCCATAATATTATCCTATATAAATCCCAAGAGGAGCTTTATTCAATACAGCTTGATTTGCATCTGCTACCTCTTGTTCTGTTACTGCCTGTTCTTTCAAACTAACAGAATCTAAAAATGTTTTTAATTCTTCTAATAATTCCGTTTTCTCTTCTCTACCTTCACCTTTTAATGCTTCACCATCAAGTGATACCTCACCATTAGGAAGTGGCATCGAAGCGTATTTACTTCTGATAATACCCAACAATTCTTTTGATAATGCCAATGTATATTTTTTAATCCACTGTCTTCCAGCAGAATTTATTTCTTCATAAGTAATAAATGTATATGGTACATTTGATGGATCTGATACTTTATTTTGTACAGAATCATTTGATGTTGACCTTAACTCACTTCTTTTATAATATTGAAAATATATTTTATCACCAGCATCTGTATCTTTTGGTATTGGGAAAATTCTTAATTTATTATTTACCAATTCAAAAGAATGAGCAGATTTCCTAACTTTATCACTTGTTTCAATTGCCTGAGCTCTTGAAATATCTTGATGAATAGGTCTTAATATAAATGATACAGCTGGAGATACATTACCCATACCAAAGTTATCTAACATTTGTTGTTGATCAAATGTTCCCACATAAGGGTCATAAAATTGTGATATAGATGAAGGACCATAATTAAATACTCTTTGTACTTCCAATCTATCAGTACTATCAATTGTACTTTCAAAATTTCCTTCTGAACTTAAATCATATGTTTGTTTGGATGAACTTAATGTAATTGAACCTGAATATAAAGTAGAATTACCACCAACTAAAGCAGCTTGTCCATATTGTTCAGATAACATAAATGTTGTTCCCATACTTGGTGTTTGAGGTTCAAATGAACCAGTTCCCATTGATGCAGAAGCATTGTTACCATATTGAGAACCACTTTTTCTGTTTTCACTACCATATGAGTTCCACATCCAATTCTTCATATTGTAATGATTCATTTGTTGTGAATATTCATTAACAGCCTCTTCAAACATAGCATATATAGAACCTGAATTAAATTCAAGTTGCATAACAGGGTGTCCTAATCTACGAGATACAAACTTACACATACCTAAACTTTCACTTATAAAAGAGGTATCGTTATCATATGTTCCATATGGAGTAGAACCAGTAATCTGTCCTACATTTGTTGGATCTTCGTATATATATCCAAATTTATCTGCCATCAAAATTCTCCTATACGGGTATAATTCATCATATATAAATATAAAGAATGCACAAAAAAGGGTGAGAATAATCCCACCCTTTTAAGTTTAAGATACTTTAATTAATTATTAAAGATTTTCTAACCCTTTAACATAGATTTTACCATAAAACTCTGGTCTAATCATTTTCTTAGCGTATCTGGTCATCACACCTTTTCTTGGAGTGAAGTCAGTTGGATCATACACTAGAGGAGTCATAATCAATGGAACATATGGAGCGTATACCGCACCTGTTTCAAGGAAGTTTGAACCTCTAAAACCAACCAAGATAGTATTTTCAGTCATATAAGGATTCTTATAAACAGAGAATCTACTATCAATTGAACCTATTTGAGATACACCCATTGCGAATTTGCTAGCTGCATTTTCAGATGTAGAGTTATATCCTGGTAATGATTCAAGGATTGTAGCAATCTTCGGAGAAACTACCATAAAGTTAGCTCCACCTCTTAATGTTAAACGATGAATTTCGTTTGACACTTTTTGCACTTTAGCTGCAAGTGTTTGCCACCATTCGAATCTTGTACCTGTGAATGAGTTTTGATCCCAACCGCTTGAATTAGCGTTGTAATCCTCACCTTGTACAACAGACCAATAATCAGTTGTAGTTGCATCTGAAATTAACATATCAAGGATTTCAAGATCAATTTCCATTGAGATGTATTCAGACAACATTGAAGTTAACTCAGCTTCAGCGTCTACACTATGGTAAGCGTTTAAGTCTTGAGCTAGTTCAGGAGTCCATACAGCTTTCAACTTACGAGTTTTAGCAACAATTGCTGAACTATTAAGTTGTAAGTCAACTTCAGGTATTTCCATATTCTTACCAGATGTAGACTCAAAGTCACCTCTATCAGCTTCTGTTGGTGCTTTTGTATATTCTATTGTTATTGCATCATCGGCAGTCGGATGATTAGTTGCAGTATGAACATACAAATATGCAATACCATTAGTTGCATCTACATAGTTAAGTTGATTAACATCTAGTGTGTCTAACTCTGTAAATTCAGTTGATTTAACTTGCCAGCTTCTAACTGCTAGTAAATCAGGATTAGTAAGAGTTTCACTATAATCTACACCAATTTTAGTTAATTTTTGAGCCGCAACTGCTGCAATTGAAGCTGAAAGTTCTGTATTTTGATTAAAGTTACTTGAAGCTCCTGTAATTTCTTCAAAAGATGCAGATACTGCACCAACTTGAGCTGCAGTAGCACCATTAGTGTCTGCCTCTAGTGATTGTGAAAGTGCCAAACCTTTGGATGCACTATTTTGTGAATATCCAAATGCACCAGCACCATAAAGACCACCTGTACCATGTGCGTCTCTACCAGATGCAGGTGTGTTAGCACCAGTTGTACCACCTAATGAACGACCAGCAGTTTTACCTAAATTAGACTCACCATATTTAAAGTCAAGATAAAATACTAGACCAGATGGTAAGTTCATTGGTTGAACAGATACAAAGTCTTGAGCTGCAATCTCACCAAAGATTCTACGAACCAATGGAAGAGCAACACCAGACCATTCTTCATCTCCTGCTCCACCAGAAGGATTTGTTGTTGAAACACCAGCCTCTTGAACAAGCTGTTTAGCTTGGTTTTCAAGCATTACTGCCATTCCACTTTTTTGAAAATCCTCATTTAAGCCATCAAGAAGACCAGTTTTATCCCATTTGTTAACGAGTTTAGCTGCTTCAGCTTTTTGACTTTTATAAGGATTAGCTCCTAAAAGAGCTTTATTTATATAATTCGACATTATTATATTCTCCTATAATTATTTAATTATACCAGCAAGTTTTTTGAATCTGTTTGCAACTTGAGCCGATTCAGAAATAATTTTCTTTTTAGGCTTAGTTGAACCAGTTCTAGTACTAGCTGATTCTTTAATTGATTTTTTTCTACCGATTGAACCATTGTCACCAAACTGTTCAGCAAGTGTAGAATAAACAAGTTTAATCTCTCTTGTTGAATGAGCTCTGTCAAATGTTTCAACCACTCTTAATTTCTGATTGTTGTTTAGAGCAAACTCTTTAAACAACTTATTTGTAAACAATAATTTAGCATTTAAGATGTTTACCTCGTGAAGTTTATTTTTTAAGAATTTAACTGCTGCTTTGTACTCTTTAAGTTCAGCGTGGATTTTTGACTCTTCAACTTCGTCATCGTCATCATCGTCATCATCATCGTCAGCTTCATCTTCTTCTTTCCATAGATTTTCATCTACTTCAAGTTCTTCTTCTTCAGCACCAGCTGTTTCTTCAGCTTCAGCTTCAGCTTCCTCTGCAGGAACTTCTTCTTCATCAGCCATAGCCATTTCTTCAGCGTCTTCAGTTTCTTCGTATTCACCTTCTTCAGCTGTTTCTTCCTCTCCGACTTCGTCTTCAAGTTCTCTGATTATAGCTTCAAGATCAAGAGCGCCTTCATCTACTTCTTCGTCTTCTTCAGCAGTCTCTTCTTCTTCAGAATACATACCTTCTTGATTAAGTTCTTCACCTTCAGCAGGTACTTCGTCTTCATCCATTCCATCACCAGTTTCATTTTCTTCATACTCTGTTTCTTCTTGAGAACCAGGAACACCTGACTCTTCATCTTCACCAGCAGTAGCAGAAGGTTCTTCTGGAGTTGGAGCTTCTTCATCCGCCTCACCTTCGACAGAAGTTTCATCTGGATCTGCAATGTCGACATCTACTTCTTCGTCATCCAATCCATCACCAACTTCTTCTTCTTCATGTGGAACACCTTCCTCTTCTTTAAGTTTAGCCGATAGCATAGACTTTAGTTGAGGTGTAAATGCTTCCTCTAAAGCCATTTTAGCATTCTGTAAAGCTGTTTCACGAACTGCTTTAGCATCTGCAATAGCTTCTTTTAATAAATCACTCATGCGATTTCTCCTCATATTTAATTTGGAATAAGTTTATTAGGAAACTTAATAATGTTAAGTTATATTTAGACACCGTAAATTAGATAGGACGGTGTATTAGTTTGTGTATATAAATATATAAAAAATAAAAAATTTAATGCTTTTTATTATCTTTTTGCATATTATATTTATTTCTTAATCGAGCTAAATTTCTTTTTTCTCGTTTAATTTCTGATGGTTTTGTATAGTATTCTTTTTTTCTTAAATCTAAAAATAAGTTACTTTCTTTAACTTTCTTTTTAAGTATTCTTAATGCTCCATCAACATTATTATTGAAAACCTTTACTTGTAAACCTTGTAACTCTTCTTTAGGATATTTTTTCTTTTTCCTAAAGTTTTTTCTATATTTCATTCTAACCTCTTATTTTAGTATTTATAATTCTCTGTATTGACTCTCTTAATTTTTGTTCATTCTTTTTATGTTTAATAAACTCTTTTGCTAAAAATCTTTCTCTACCATATGCAGCTTTTGTCCATTTTTTCCTCATTGATTCAGGCATTGATTCGTAATCTTCTGATAAATTATTATTGACAAACCAAGCTACTCTTCGAGCATCAGCATGTGGTATTTTTTTATATCTATTTTCTTCAAGAGTTTTCATCCATTGTTTAATTTCTTTTACATAAACCTTTTTAGAAGTTTCTTTTACAATACCTTCAGTTACATCTTCTTTATCAAATGGATTGTCGTCAATATCAGTTTTTTCTACTTGAGAAGGTTCTTCTTCTGAAGATTCTTCGTCTTCCATTTCATTCAATGCTTCTCGAATCCACTCTCTAAGCTGACTATTCGTTATTTTCACTATTTTCCTCCTCAATTAACTGAGCTTCACTCAAACAACCCCTAGCAACTGCTGTATGAGCGTCTTCTACCAATACAAACTCCTTAACTTGTATTGGAAACTCATCTTGATTAAATTGTTCACTTACTACTTCCATAAAACCTTTAACCAATGATGTTCCTCCACCGAATACTACAGGTATTGAATCTGGGAAGTTTGGTACACTTTCAGCGTTATTAAACTGATGTGTCAGATTTACTAATAAGTAATTTACTAAAGCCCCATAGTAAGAACGAATAGCATTTATAATATTGTACTCATCACTTCCCTCTTGATAAATATCATTTATCGCAGATTTAGTTAAATCTAACTTATCCGAATTTTCTTTGACTGAAATTACTTTTGCTACTGTACAACCACAATCAGATGCTACATTTTGATCAATCCAATCACCACCTCTTGCTACTGAAAATGACAATGCTGACATTCCTTGATACATCACACATATATTACACATCCCAGCACCCATTGAAATAGCTATACCTGTTAAGTCATTATCTACTAAACCTTCATAAGCTAAGGCAACTGACTCTTCGATAACTTTAACATCATACCCATATGTTTCAATAATCTGTTTCAATACATCTTCGTGATAAGAAACTTCTCTTGTTTGGTCGATTGGTTTTGCTGGTATGCAGTAAACACAAGTTTCACCTTTTTTAGCTTTTCCAACCAACTCACCTATAATAGCATTCAATACAGGTAGTGCATCTTTTTCTTTCGGATTCAGTAATCCTTGAGACATAGGTCTCTTTAAATCTGTTGTACTAAAGATTTGAGCATAATTAAAAGCGTGTTGCCCAACAATGTGAACTTTACCCGCTTTTTCTACGAAAGGTATCCTTTGTCTTTTTAACATTCGTTTGACTTGATTTGCATCACCATCAACTGTTAAGAATACATTTCTTTGTTTTTTTATACTATCCTCTGTGGCTGTTATATAATAACTTGTTCCACAATCTAATCCTTTAGCCATATTAACCTCTTATTTTGTTCTAATTCGTTGTTTCATAAATAAAGTAACAACTTTATCTAAATGTTTTACATCTATATCTAACATAAATGACCTACTACTACCAGCTCCAATATCATAATCTTTACCAGGTTTAAGTTTTAATGCTTTTAAAATCTTATCAACTTTAAGTTTATCTTGAACATGAATTTCTAATTCATGTCTCTTACCTTCGGAAAGATTTTTGATTTCTTCTCTGATAATTTCTTTTAATCTGGATTTAGTTATTTTCATCCAACCAACCATTAGTGTCTTCAAGTATACCTTCCATAACACCTAAAGCTCTTTCGAATTTTTTAACATTAGCTTTTTTAACAGTTCCTAAAGCTTCTGATACTGGAGTATTTTTAAAGTACTCAAGTAATTCGTGTATAGCTGTTTGTGCCTGTTTAACAGAATTAATATTTGCAGATTTTGCATCTAATTCAGACATTCTTTTTTTCCATCCAGCTTCAGTAGTATTTACTTCTTTCTGGAATTGTTTATAATCATCTTTGATTCCTTCTTTTAAAGCTTTTTTATTCTTTAAAGTTTTAAGAAGTTCTTCTTTGATAATTTTCTTTAACATTGTTTTTGTCAGTTTCATTTTCTTAAGCTCCTTAACTTATCTTTTTGGGTTTTAACTTTACCCTTTATTTTTTCATCTAACTTGACACTACTCTCATCGGATTTCGTATCCATTACTACATTACTCTTTACATCTACTTCTATAGGTCCTAAATCTTTTTTCACCTTTGTTTCTTCAATTGGAGAATCACTTTTTTGAAACGATTCTCCAATATTAAGAACGGGAGACTGGTGAAATTTAAAATTTTTTGTTGCCCATATAAGTATAATCCATACACCTAATACTATTTGCCATAGAATCAAACTATACATTATAAAATGTATTATATGATGAACTAAATCATCCATACTAAACCTCTACTTTGAACTAAACTTTTTTGCAATTCCACCAAGTGCAGGTATATCAACTATACCACCAGCTACTTTTTTATTTTCAGTTCTTTTAGCAACATTTCCTAATTTATGATGTAAATACTCATCTGAATCATCTGTATCTCCATCATTATCGATATCTTTATCTTCTAAATCATCAAAATCTTTAGCAGCTTCTTCATCATCGATATCATCTACTTCTTCGTTTATATCATAGTAACGATTAAGTACATGTCCAATATCTTCATAAAGACCTGTAAGTCTTTGATTCAACATATGTGCTTCTTTTGCAGCTTTTTTAAATTCATTTACACTACCTTTAAGTGTTTTCATATTCCTATTAACAGAAACTTTATCAAACCAATCATCTGATTCACCGAGAATATGGTTATGAGCTGCTTGAGCTATTTGTGTTAATTGTTTAGCTGTTTCCAAGATACCTGAACTACTATAAAAACCTTTACCAAGTTTATTATAGTTTTTAACACCTTCAATAACTTCGTGTTTATTTACTTTTGGTCTTTCTTGAAAAACATCTTCCAATAATGTTTTTAATTTTGCCATTTTAATGTCTCCCATTATTATATTATATAAATATTAAAAAAATATTAATTTAACTAAAATTCCTAGTACGGCAGAATATACTACCCACATTGCGTGTGTAACACCTTGTTTCCACCTTAACAATGCTTTAAATTCATCTGCATCCAATTCTTTTCTCCAATATGTGTTTTTATTTACTCTAACAACAATCCCGTCTTCTGGATCTAAAAGAATTTCTTTTATTTCTTTTATCATTGTGTGCATTTCTTCAAGTTCACCATTTGGTAATCTCGCTTCAATACAAGTCAATCTTTCTACTATTTCTTTATTTGTTGCCATTTACTACATTCCTATTTATTTTTTCTTCTCTTTTCAAACCCTTTTTTACCACCAAAGTAACTTCTGAATCTATCAATAATTTTATCTTTGGTTAATACTTTATGTAAAAAATCTGTTTCATATGGATGAGCTCTTGAAATATCACCAGTAGTTAATCCTCTTTGTAAATCAAAATAATCAATAACTCCAGATTTTGCTTTTGACATCCAATCCTTTACAACTCTACCTTGAACTTTTCTTAAATCATTTGCATAATTTTTTAAAGAACCATCAATGACAGCTTTTGCTTCTTTAGATGAATATGGTTGTGGTGAATCCCATTTTTCATTAAGTTTTGTTTCTTTAACAACTTTTCTAACCTTTACACTACTATTCTTTATCATCGCATAAGCTGTTTGTTTAACTTCTTTTTCATTTTTACCCAAAAGAATAAGAGGTTCTTTCTCACCTGATACATACACTTTAAATCTTTTTAGTGAAGCTTCGGAAACTGGTCCTCCTCTTGAAATAGCTCCTAATGGTCTAGGACCACATCTAGCTCTCCATTGTGCATTTGACTCACCAGGTAACTTCCCTGCACAACTTTTAGTTTCTTTTAGTAAGTCTTGAAGTTTCATCGTCTATCTATTCCTAAATATTTAGCTTTACTTTTATTCAACCATTTGGCTAAATCATTACCATTTTTAAATTCTTTTGAATAACTGTCACCAATAGCTATAATTCCTTTTCTACCTTGATAAATATTAAAACTCTCTCTACCAATGGTTACTTTTAAAGCATCATTATCAGCTGGAGTTGGTACAGATGATATTTCACCACCTGGCATATATAAATACTTACCTTTCATTTGAAACTTTCCTTCTGATAATAAGTCTTTTAATTTAATCATTAAAATACCTTCCTAATCCATTGTCTCATCCAAGCATGAAATCCTAAAACTTCTTTTGCATATTTTTTATGAATCATCATTTCTTCTTTTTTCTTACCTTGTTTTTTTAAAACTAATTGGAAGTCATTAACTGCATCCCAATAAGCTTTATATGTTTTTTCAAAATTTTTACGAAGTTTTTCATATTCAGCGGCTTTATCTTCCCTAATGTTCATACCAGATTCTTTACGAATCATATCACCTTGTTTTTTTATTAAATCTTTCATATTAATCATCATTGACTCCTAAAAATTGGTACTCATTTCAACACCAGTCTTTTCATTGTACCAAAGACCTTTTCCTCTTTTTAACTTATGTTTTTTTACCATATCTTTAATATAAAGATTAGCATCGGATTTTAATGTAAAGTTTCCACCTTGAATCAATTTACCTTTTCTATCTTCAATAGTTACTCTAAAATCTACACCTTCGTTAATTTTTCCTTCAAATCTAAATTTCTGTTTATCGTATTCTGTTTTATTCAATACTGATACTAAACCAACATCTTTCTTTGGAACTTTCAATTTAGCTATAATTTGTTTTTTAGCATCCCATAATCCCATAAAGATTTAGCAGTTACAGTTACTCTATCATTTTTATAAAAAGCAATAAATTTATCTTCTTTTAATAAATCTTTTAATTTTATCATTATAAACTCACATTCATACCAGTATGTTTTTTGAATATTTGTCCTAACATATCAGCGTATACATCTTTAACTTTCTTTTTGACTTTAATTCCTCTTGTACTAACAAATCCAAATTCCATATCATATAAATCTTTTGCATTGTGTCCTATTCTTACAAAGTTAATTCCCTTTGAGTTTCTACCTATCTTGAATGACATATATTTGTCTGAAAAAGCAAATCCTTTAGCACCTGTCATAGCAATAAATCTATTACCACCAATTTGTTTTAAAATGATAGCTGCTTTCTTTCTATCCATTTTTTCGTCAAGTTTTCCTTCTTTAACACCTTTTTTCTTTTGAAGTTTTGCTAATTTTTCTACTTCCTTCATATGTTTATTTAGAGCTTTAAAATATTTGTCCATATCATTACCGAAATCACCAGGTTGAGGTATCTTTAAAGTTTTACCAGCAATTCTTCGTGACATTGCTTCTTTCTTCAATCTGCTCTTTTCAGCTCTTCCTCTATTTTTTGATTGTTCTTCAAATCCTACAATCTTTCCACCTTTATGTGATGCGTCTAATTTATCACCATTCCCGTAAGTTCCTTTTTGTCTATTGTATTTGTTTAATTCTGCTCTGTATTTTTTAGCCTTTTTAGATGAACCATATTTTTTGTATTCAGCTTTGTAATCTCTTTTTGCCTTTTCTTTAAGTATTCCTTCAACCATAATAACATCAATGTCATCGTGGTCTAATTCAATTTCTCTCCCATCCTCTTCAGTAGCAAAAACTCCATAACGAGAACCTTCTTCCCATTTAAATTGGTCACCATATGATGTTTGAATCATAACATCTTTTTTCTTGGCTATCTTATTGATTTTTTTCCAATCACGTTCTTTATAATTCATTCTTTTGGCTTCGGTAACAATTTCCCTAACCATTTTTTTTATAAGTTGTTTGACTTTAGTTTCTTTTTTCATTTTTTCTTTTTTTTCCCATTCTTTGGCCATCTCTGGGTCATTTGCCCACATCCATTTCCGTTGTTTCTCGGATTTGAATGGCATTTTATTAGAGTAATCCTTTTACCAACTTATTCCACAAATTGCCCCATTGTTTTTGGATTTTAGTACTCATAAGATTTAATACACTTGCTTCTTTCTTTAATCCTTTTTTCTTATAAAGAAATAATTCAAAATCTTCAATTGCATCGTGATAAGCTTGTTCAAACTTATCAATTTTCTTTATATATTTTGCATATTCATATCCAGGACCTTCATATAAAGATTTAGTACTAAAAGCTTCACTTTTAAATTCTTTTAATTCATTTTTTATGCCTTCTATGACTAAATTTTTTGTTTCGGGTTTTCTTTTTTCTTTTATGGATTTTTTTGTAGGTTTTGAATATCCAATTATATCTTTATATTTCATTTTATTCTCCCCTAAATATATCGTTAATAATATTTTCAATTTTACAATCGTGACAACACACACCTTTTCTTGTTCCAACACTTTCGTTTAATTTACTTTCATTTGTTGGTGATAGAAATGCTCCGTGTGTAGATGGATTAGATACAAAATCAAATGCGATAAGTTCAAAGTCTGGTTGCACTTTAACTGTAGGTTCACCATCCTCACCTTCTGAAATTTCTTCCACCGAACCTAAACCACGAGATGAAATACCTAATTTAATTCCAGCTTTAAATAATTCTTTTAAGATGTTACCAGCTGGTGTTCCAAGAACTTCTACAGTTCCAACTAAATCATCACCTTGCCAAGCCATATCTAATACATTATGTGATACATTGTTAAGATTTACAACAGATGAATCTGGATGGTCGAGTTCTCCTAATGCTCTTCTTTCTTTAATTTGAACTTGTGCATATTTTTTAGCTTCTCTAACAAGAGTATCTCTTGGATAGACTCTACCATTTTGATTTTTTGCATTAGCTCTTTGTAACACACCTTTTACAACTAATCTACCACCATTTTTATTCATAGATTCATTGATTTGTTGTGGTGATACCTCAAATGGTATATAATCTACTAATATTTGTTTTGACATCTTGTTATTCTCCTATTTATGATGATGTTACTACTTGCCAAGCAGTACCATTCCAAAAATTAATTTTATTAGTGGTAGAATTATAAATTTGTAATCCAACATACTTCCCACCTAATGCATCTCTCTGTGTGGTTGTCATTTTATTTAATCCATCACCAGCAGAATAAGAACTGCCTGAAGGATATGCTTTTCCATCCGAACCTGTTACATAATTCCAACCCATAATATTCTCCTATTTCCAAGTATTTCGTTTCAACCAAATGTCACGATAGACATCTCCAATTACATCACGAATAATTTTTTTTATTAATTTTATATCTTTTTCATCAATGGATTCTTTAACTACCGAATAACCTGTACTTTTAGTTAATTTCTTTTTTTTCTTTTCTTCATCATCGTCGCTACTAAAAGCATGTGGTGTATTATATCCGTCAACATTACCAGTTGTGGTTACTTCTTCTAAATCTTCGTCTTCGTCTTTTAATTCTTTTATAAAATTACGAATGTATTGTCTTAGCTTTACTTCTTCCACTTTTTTTAAGCTCCTTAATAAGTTCTAGATATCTCATTGTTTGAAGTACATGTGAATCTTTAACAATTGATGACTTATTAGAAAATCCACAAAATTTATCTATTGACTTTATAGCTTCATTCATTTTAATTTTCACTACTTCATCTTGTAAATTTTTAGAATGTTGTTTTAAATCTTTTTTTAATTTATAAACAATTTCTTTTAATGTATCTTTTAATGAATTTGTATTTGATACATTATTGATATACTCACGAAGTAGATTTTTTTGATCACCACTTAATTTTGTATATTTAGAATTAAATTTTTCTAAAAGAGTTTTATAAGTTAAAATTCTTAAATCTTCATCATTTGGTAAATCAACAACAGCTTCTGATAATTTTATATTATTTTTATTAGTTGTTATGTGTTCAATTAAATTAAAATGTGATTCTGTTTTTAAATCAGGTGATAATTTTTTAAATTCAAAGAGCCTGTATATAGAAGAATATACCTTATAGTTGTTTACTTTTGAAGATAAAAATTTTTGTAAGTCATATACATCTTTTACTTCTTTAATTAAATTATATTTTTCTCTTTTTAATTGAGTATTATTTAAATTTGTTCTAGTCTTTAAAACTTCATTTAGAAAATAATCTGCTTTGATATCATTAGAATATTTCCTATTAAGTAATATATTATAAAGAGCAAGTTCTTTGCCAAGTTCAGTTTTTTCACTAAACCTTTCTTTTATAATATTAACAGCTTTGCTATTCCTATTATTTAGAATATCTAACGTTATTTGTCTTAACAAAAATTCATACAATAATCCTGTATTTCGAATTTTCGTATGTTTAGCTTTTTTATTTAGCATACAATTATCTCCGAATCTTTTATACCTTTATGCATTTTTTCATATATAAATATAAAGTTTTTTAGTTTATTCTTATATTTATTCTTCATCAATGATGATTTTTTCATTTAAAATGCTTTTATCTGTTGTGTCATTTCCAAATTTTTTCTTTAAAGAATTTAATAGTCCTTCTCTAGTTACTGCAGTACTTCCTTTAGATGTAGCTAATGGTGACCCACCTTTAAATTGTCGTTTCCCATTTGTACCTCTTTCATATGAAGTAGCATTTTTTAAATCTTCTGCAGAAAAACCAGTATCAGGTTTTTTCTCACCAGTTCCACTTCGTCTGTCACCACCCCAATCTAAATCCTCTTCCATTCCACCACCTTCTTCACCTCCAGCTTTCATCATTTCTAAATCAGTAGCAGTTCCTCTCGATTCACCTGTTTTGACTGGATCATTTCCTTCCATTGAAATTTGTTCAAATCTAAAGTTTTGTTTTTGATCTTCAATAATTCCATCAAATATTTTTGTTTTATCACTGTCATTAAATTGAAATATATTATCATATATCCATTCACGAGACATAATTTTTTGTTCCATTAAATTGTTTGCTATATCAACTTGTTGACTTAACAATTCCATTTTTTCTTGCATATGTATCATTGATGGATTTGTTAATTCTAAATCAAAATTGATTAATTCTGCATCTTCGAATCCTTGTGTATATAAATGAACGATGGCAATCTTTTCTAATTCAGCACAAAGTATTTTTTGTAATCTTTCTATTGTTCTTGAGAATCTGACATCCTCAGCTGCTAATGTAGCTTTTGAACCTACACCTTCTTCATATCCTAAAAATGCTTTAGGTATTTTAAGAGCTGCCATTAATTTATTTCTAACATATTCTATATCTTCTATTGCACCATCATTAGCTAAACCTGGTAATGACTCTACAGATGTTCCACTATCTGAACCACGCACTGGTAAATAATAATCTTCTGTAGTTGACTCTACATTATATCGTAAATTATATTCACCTGTATTTTGGTCTATAACAGGTATTTTTTTCATTTTATTAATGATTTGTTGCATATAATTTTCAACTTCATTTGGTGGAATGTTTCCAATATCTACTTTGAATATTCTTTTTTCAGGTGCTCTCATTATTCTATGAATTAACATAGCGTCTTCCATAAGAGTTAATTGTTTAAATACTTTTCTTCCACCCTCCAACATTGATTTACCATATGGTAAGAAATTTGCATCTGAAAGTAATCTAAAGTGAGCAACTTCATAATTTTCTAAAATTGCCTTATCTTTATTTTTACCATCAGCTGACATTTCAAATTGTACTAATTTTGGATTAGAAGGATCATGTTCTTCTAACCTAAAAACTTCGTATGGTGATATTGGAGTAACATTAACGATTCCGTGTTTATCAATTATATCTAATTTTAAGAAAAAATCACCATATTTAACTAAATTTCTAATCCAAGACCATAAATTAAATTCCACATTTAAAATATCATAAAATAAATTATGTAATATTTTTGATACTTTAGTATTGTCAGTCCTTATATTTAAAATTTCATTTTCAACATTATTAACAGTAGATTCATCAGAATATATATCTAAAGCTGATGAAATAATAGGATCTGAATCCATAGTTTCATAATCTTGGAATAATTCTAGTCTGGCTGTTTCATAAGCATTTCTTTGATTACTTCTACCAGCCCAATCCATAGTTGTAGTAGTTCCCATTAATTTAGAATATCGATCAATAAAATTATTAACCAAAGGTGTATTTTGACTTAAATTTAAGTCTTTAACTTTCAACTGACCAGTTGGTGTTTTTCTAACTACAATATTAGATTGAAATAATTTTCCTAATCTTGTTAATATGTTTTCGTTTTGTGCCATTTTTACCTCTATTTAATTAACCAAGTTAAATCTTCTTTTTCTTTCCCATTTATATCCATTTCATATGGATTTTTCTTTGGGAGTCCTGATTTTCCTTTTTGAAAACCAGTTGAAATTTCTTTATTACCATTTGCATTCAATAATGAATCCATCATAGACCTCTGATGAGTATCTTTTTCTGTTTTTAATCTTAAAGCAGTATCTCTTATCCATAAAGCTATACAAAAAGACATAACCAAGTCATCGTTATAACCATCCATTGCTTCTGCCTTTGAATTATTGTAAATAAAAACAAATAATTCATCAATTAACCTAGCAGAATGCAATTTTACTAATTTTTCTCTCGTATATTCTTCCATTTTTGCTACAGTTAGTGGTCTGGTTTTGACTGTTGTTGAAAAACCAGGTACCATTTGTCTATCCTGTGTTCTATATTTATTTGTAGTCATCTGATGTTCAACATCGACAACTTGTAAATCTTTTGACATATAAAATAAGTTTTTATATTGTCTATCTATAATTGTTTGTAGTGTTGCCCAACCGATGTTGTTGTTTTCAACTACTAATAATGCATCATTAAACTTTGTAGCTAATTCAATCAAGAAATTTCCATAGTCTGTCGTTCCTAATTGTCCTTTATATTCTGCTACTTGTTTTAAATCCTCAACTTCAAACACCTGACAAGCTGAGAAGTCAGTTCCATCACCACGAGCTACATCAGCAACAACCATATAATCTTTTGTATAATCAGGTTGTTCCCAAATCCATAAATTTCTATCCATACCTATTTTTTCAACAGGTTCTTTAACCATTGTTTCTTTATACCATTGTAAAATCTGTGGATCTACTACAGATTGTCCAGAAGTAAGGAAGTCAGCATCACATTCTTGAGCAGCTTGTGAAGGACCTAAAACTTTGTCTTGTTCTTTTCTCCAGGATTCATCTCTATCTGGATGATCACTCCAATGAAGTTTTATTGTATTAAATTCATTTGTTCCATCTTCAGCACCTACCCATTGTCTATGAAACCAATTACCAACACCATTAGGTGTAGATAAAGCAATACAATCACCACCAGTTGCTAATGTTTGTTGTGCAGCAGTCCATATTGA
>VTLG01015771.1_pt1 | contig 25034 bp, 25 predicted proteins | sample 4694571 | NCBI WGS metagenome assembly VTLG01 (sample SAMN12604809, study PRJNA352737) | marine metagenome | biome: ENVO:00000447; feature: ENVO:00000209|ENVO:00000569|ENVO:01000036; material: ENVO:00002151; isolation source: viral sequences binned using virsorter ...
GCCCTTTTTTTTTGGGTCCTTATTTTTTTTGTGCCGCGAGGGGTATTCGAACCTCGAATTTTTTTTAGCGCCAGAACCACGACGCAGTTAACTCGGTTAACATCAGGCCAGAGAAAACGGTTAACTAGCCGATGCTCATTACGTTTACAGACTTAGCGAAATTAAAGGGAGTATCTAAAGCAGCGGTCTCTAAGGCAGTCAAAAGCGGCCGTATAACAGGCGCAATTGTTCAACACGGCAATAAGAAGCTGGTCGATAAAGACAAAGCTCTAGCGCTCTGGGACAGGAATACAGACGCCACTGCCACGTTTGCTACGAATAAGTCTGTTATTACTACGAAAAAGCAACCGGACATTATACCGCCAGAAATAGTTCATGAGGTAGAAAATCTTCACAAAGGGAAATGGCCAGATTTCAATGACTCGAGGGCGAAGCGTGAAGCGTGTCTGGCACGACTAGCAGAGATAGAGGTAGCAGAGAAGGAGGAGAAATTGGTGCCTGTAGAGAAAGTCGAAAAAGATTGGTTTTCTGTTTGTAGATCTATTCGTGAGTCATTTATGAACATGCCTGACCGTCTTGCTAATCAGTTAGCAGGTGAAACAGATGCTACGGCGATCGACAGAGTGCTACGGGACGAAATACGGATGAATCTCGAGCAACTAGCTGAGGCTTCTTAGTGGAAAGCTATTTCAATTCGTTTAGAGAGGGGATCAGACCGGAAGCACCGTTAACTGTTAGTTCCTGGGCAGATAAATATCGGATGTTGAGTAGCAAGGCAAGTGCTGAACCGGGCCCGTGGAGAACATCAAGAACGCCATACCTACAGGAGCCAATGGATTGCTTGTCTACAGGCTCAACGACTCAGCGTGTTGTGTTGATGTTTTGTTCGCAGGTTGGGAAGACAGAAGCCGGTAGTAACTGGTTGGGGTACATCATTGCTCATGCGCCTGGCCCTGCCTTACTTGTCCAGCCAACTGTGGAGATGGCAAAGAGATTGAGTAAGCAGCGTCTTGAATCAATGTTGACGGATACACCATGTCTATCGGACAAGATTGCGCCATCACGAAGTAGAGATAGTGGCAACACCATGTTCAGTAAGGATTTCCCTGGTGGAATGATGTTGTTGACAGGAGCCAACTCTGCCACCGGGCTTAGATCAACACCTTGTCGTTATATCTTTTGTGACGAGGTAGATGCCTTCCCTGCTGATGTTGATGGGGAAGGTGATCCAGTTGCATTAGCAGAAAAACGTGCAACTACATTTGCACGACGCAAGGTATTACTCACTTCTACACCTACGGTTAAAGATTTTTCGCGAATTGAGACTGAGTTCTTAAGGTCAGATCAGAGAAGATATTTTTGTCCTTGTCCTTCTTGTGGTGAATATCAGTATTTGGCATGGACCCAGTTGAAGTGGGAGAAGTCAGACCCAAGCACTGTGAAATACGAATGTAAAAGCTGTGGTGATCGTTTCGGGGAAGTACATAAGACGAGCTTATTACGCAAAGGAGAATGGCGACCGACTGCTAAGGGGGATGGCAAAACAGCAGGGTTTCATCTGTCAGGTCTTTATTCACCACTTGGTTGGTTCTCTTGGGAAGAGATGGTTGATGAATGGTTGAAATGCAAAGGAGATGCTCCTGCTCTGAAGACGTTTGTGAATACCAGGCTTTCAGAGACGTGGGCCGAGGATTATGTGAGTGCTGTTTCAGCGGAAGGGCTAATGCAGCGAGTTGAGTCATACAAGCCAGGGACAATTCCTAATGATGTAAAGATACTGACGATGGGCGTAGACGTACAAGGTGGTGGAGGTACAGCGGGTGAAAGATTGAGTCTTAGTTTGTGGGGTTGGTCAGATGGTGAAGAAGGTTGGCTTTGTGATCATCAAACAATTAGTGGTGACCCACATCAAGGTGAAGTGTGGAAGGCTTTGGATTCATTGATTCTTGCCGAGTGGCCAAGGGAAGACGGCACGAAGCTTAAGGTCAGTATTGTTTGCATTGACTCTGGTGGATTAGCCACGATGGCTGTCTACCAATATTGTCGTGAACGTCAAAACTACGGTGTTGTTGCAATTAAAGGTGCAAGTACAAGAGGAAAGAATCCAATCAGTAGAGGTTCAAGAGTAGATATAAATCACAAAGGCAAAGTGCTTAAGAAGGGGGCCATTGTCTACATGGTTGGTACAGATACATGTAAAGACGCCTTGATGGGAAGACTAAAACACAATAAACTTAATGAGGAAGGTCAGAGCCCTGGTTACTTACATTTCCACGCTCAGACTGATGAAGCCTACTTCCGTGAGTTGACCGCAGAGCGTCAAATTCTCAGAACAAATAGAAGTGGTTTCAGTGTTCCGACATGGGTTAAGAAGCCTGGTACGCCATGTGAGCGTTTAGATGAGCTTGTTTACGCTTATGCCGGCCTTAATTTGCTCTATCAGCGTTATCCAAGGGCCAAAATCTTCCAAATATTCGCTAATCGTCTCTTAAATACCTCTAAAAATCCTTCTGAAAAACAGTTAAAATCCCTTCGTAACCGTAATAGAGGAGATTATGTCAATAAGTGGTAGGAGGAAGCTATGAATTTCCCGGCGATGATCACCCAGTCAACAACGATCATTTGGCGGGATGATTCAGCAGTTGTTCCCATTGATCGGACCGCTACATCGGCTGATTGGGCTCTTAAATACTACTTACGAACTAATAGCCCGGCTGTAGGTCACACCGTAACAGGCAGTGCGTATAACACTGGATGGGAATTCACGATCTCATCAACAGATAGCGGTAATTTCGATGCTGGCGATTGGACATGGCAAGCCGTTGTTAGTAAAGGTAGTGAATCTTTTGAATTAGGTAGAGGTGGATTTCTTGTTAAAAAGTCTTATATCTATTCGGGTACGCCGAGTGGATTAGACGGACGAACTCAAGCCAAGAAAGATCTGGATTCAGTTAAAGCTGCAATAAGAGCAATCATTGAGAACAAAGCAAGTGAGTACACGATCGGCGATAGGACCTTTAAATATGCAGATTTATCTGAGTTAAGGAAACGTGAGTCACAGCTCAAGGCAGAAGTTGTTCGTGAAAACAAAGCGGACATGATTGCTCAAGGTTTGGGCAACCCACATAAATTATTCGTGAGGTTCTGATGGGATTAATCAATGCATGGAAAGGGTTATTCACTTCGGGTGATTCATCAGTTACAACCTTGGCACCGAGACGTCGACAGTATGGCGGTGCTCAAGTAAGTCGGTTGACGAGTGGTTGGGTTGCTTCTGCAACTTCAGCGGATGCTGAGATTAAAGGAAGTATTAAACGGCTTCGATCTAGGAGTAGAGAGTTAGTTCGTGATAATTCACATGCCAAACAAGCTGTTAGATCTATCTGTTCCAATGTTATTGGACCTAATGGAATCAAGCTTCAGTCGCAAATAAGGAAGCAACGAGGAGGCAAATTAGATCCAAAGATAAATGAATCAATAGAGAATGCTTGGCGTTTATGGGGCCGTTATGACTCATGTCACACAGCAGGGCGCCTTTGTTTTAACGATATAGAACGCCTTGTTTGTCAAAGTCTTGCCGAATCAGGTGAGGTTTTTATCCGTATGGTTCGTAAACCATTTGGACGGTCGACAATACCTTTTGCTTTAGAAGTATTAGAGAGTGATCAATTAGATGATGATTACAGCGGACCTAGCAGCGTAGGAGCTCATACATGGCGTATGGGAATTGAATTAGACGAATGGATGCGACCGGTTCAATATGCCTTTTTAACGAAACATCCTGGTGATACTGCTTTCCCAGTACTTAAGGATCAGCCTAGGCACATGCTTCTACCTGCCTCAGAGGTTATCCACTTATATCTAACTGAAAGGCCGGGTCAAACGAGGGGCGTTCCTTGGATGTCTACAGCGGTTGTTCCTTTACATCATTTGTCGGGCTTTCAAGAATCTGCGGTTATCCGAGCAAGAGCAAGCTCGGCCTTAATGGGCTTTATCTCAAGTCCAGAAGGTGAGTTGGACCAAGGCGGTGAAGTGTATGACGGTGATCGTGTCACAGATTTTTCACCTGGGCAGTTTCACTATCTACAAAATGGTCAGTCAGTCACGATTCCAGATATGGATTCACCTCATGGTGAATTTGAGCCATTTATGCGTGCGATGTTGCGTTCAATGGCCGCTGGAATTGGCCTCAGCTATGAATCTCTCAGTCGTGATTATTCCACCAGTAATTACAGCTCAAGCCGGTTGGCGTTAATTGAGGATCGTGCTCAGTTTCGTGCTTTGCAAAATTATTTTGTAGAGAATTTTCATTCCAGAGTCTTTGAAAACTGGATTGAGATGGCTGTCTTAAGTGGAAAATTGTCTTTGCCTTCTTATGACATTGACTCTGACCGGTATAAACAAGTTCGATGGACTCCTAGATCATGGGATTGGATTGATCCACAGAAAGAGATCGCTGCAGCTAAAGAAGCTGTTAAGGCCGGATTTAAAACTCAAGCGCAAGTTATTACCGAGCAAGGTGGAGATTTAGAGGAATTATTAGCAGCTAGAAAGAGTGAAGTAGAGGAAGCAACTCAACTTGGATTAGTTTTTGATACGGATCCTGCTGTTAATACGAATAAACAAGGCACTAACATAGGCAAGAATAACAACCCCGAATCAAATGGAGGAAAAGCGTGATTTAGAGGGGCAAATTCTCAAACGTTCAGAAGCCGTTGACTTTCAAGTTGGCGAAGATGAACGAACAATTGAGTTTCCCTTTTCATCAGAAACCCCCGTTAATCGGGGTTACTTAGGCGAAGAGATTCTTGACCACCGTGAAGAATCAATTGATTTTAGTCGTCTCAACTCCCAAGCTCCGCTATTACTAAATCACGATCCTGATCGTGTAATCGGTGTCGTAGAGCGAGGTTGGCTTGATTCTGACAAGAAGCAAGGTCGTGTAAGTGTTCGCTTTGCGAATAATGCACTAGGAAAAGAAACACGCGAAATGGTTAGCGATGGCATCTACAAAAATGTCAGCGTTGGCTACTCGGTAAATAAGACCGAGGAAGGCGAAGATTCTTATCGCGTTACGTCTTGGACTCCGGCGGAAGTATCCGTTGTGAGCGTTCCTGCTGATTTTTCAGTAGGTGTAGGTCGTGCTGCTACTACTACGAAGCAAGAACAACCTATTATTAACGACAAGCGTGTTAATGACGCCGTAGCGGCACCAGTCGCACCACCCACTCAACCACCTCAACCAAAAGAGATGACCAGCACCCCTGATTTAGATGTGGTGCGTTCCGAAGCTGCTAAAAAAGCGGCGTCAGATGAGCGCAATCGCATCAGAGAAATTACTGCTTTGTGCGGTAAGTATGACCTCAATGAGTTAAGTGACTCTTTGATTAGCAATGGCAGTTCAATTGACTTAGCAAGAGCAGCCGTTCTTGATCACTTCGATAAAAAGCCAGTTGAAACTGTTGCTCCTGTCGAACTCAGCAAGCGTGAGCGCACTCAGTACAGCATCACCGCTGGTATTCGCGCCGCTTTAACAGGCGACTGGACAGCACGTGACGCCGGCTTTGTTAGAGAATTAAGTCAGGAAGTTGAGCGTTCTGGTGTTAAACGAACAACAGAAAAAGGCTTCCTTATTCCTTACGCAGCACTAGAAAAACGTGCTACTTATGTTACATCTGGTGCAACAACTGGTGGTAACTTAGTTGAGACCGAATTGAAGGCTGAAGACTTCATCGAGTCACTAAGGAATAACACCTTAATGATGCAGATGGGTGTCGGCACACTCCCAGGTTTGGTAGGGGATGTTGCTATTCCTAGAAGGTCAGGAAATTCCACTGGCTATTGGCTAGCGAATGAAACAACAGCCATTACCCAGAGTGAATCAACCTTCGATCAGATCACTTTAAGTCCGAAGAACTATGGCGTTTTGAGTAAGTACTCAAGACAGACTCTTTTGCAGGCAACTCCCGGCATTGAAGAGTTGATTCGTAGAGACTTAACTAAGACTGTCAACATCGGTGTTGACCTTGCTGTTCTGAACGGATCTGGTTCTTCAGGTCAGCCAACTGGAATCCTTCAGACTTCCGGTATTGGCTCTGTTGCTGGTGGTACTAACGGTGCTGCAATCACACTAGAAAACCTCATCAACCTTGAGGAAGAAGTGCTGATTGATAATGCTGGCGGCGATTCAATGGGTTATGTCACCAACGCAAAAGTCATTTCTGAGCTTAAGAAATTAAGAGCAGGTGGATCTGCAACTGGCGATGGCCCATTCCTGTGGAACTCTGATCTCACAGCCCGTGGTCGTGGTTCAACACCAGGCATAGTCAACGGTTATAGCGTCGGTAGCACTATGCAAGTTCCATCTAACCTGACCAAGGGCTCTGCAAGCGGTGTTTGCTCTGCTGTTCTCTTCGGTGACTTCTCTCAGTGCCTAGTAGGTTTCTGGGGGAATGGAATGGAGCTAGCTGTATCTGATTCTGATGCAAGCGACTTCACCAAGGCACTGACAGCAGTTCGCGCGATCACAACCTTAGATGTTGCTGTTCGTCAAGCAAGCGGATTCGCTGCCATCTTGGACGTTTTGACCTAATAGCTAAGGGGGTCGGCAACGGCCCCTTTTTTTCTTATGAAAATAAAAGCAGTACGCAATGTTGCTATTAACGGGCAACACATGGAGGCCGGAGAAATACGTGAAATCAACGATGTTGATGGCGCCTATTTGATCCGCAATAACAAAGCCATTGAGGCTCCTGAAATTTCTGAGGCACCAGCTTGTCCTCCAGAGAAACCAAAGCCAGCAGCAAAGAAGGCTAAAACTAATGGCGCTGAGTGACGACAATTCAGTTTTTATAGGTGGTGAGTTTGGGGTGCCTGTTTCTGCGGGTTCCGTTAATTCAACAGGAGTGTTGCGTCAGCCAAGTGAAGTCATTGTCGAAGGGATGGTCTTGTTTACTGATTATCTTTTAGACGCTAAAGCAAGTGATTTCGGAACTCTTGTCGCTAACGACTCCATCACTGTAGACAGTACTGCTTATACGGTCCGAGAGACGAGATTTAGTACTGACGGTCAACTAGTCACTATCTCTTTACAGAAAACATGACGACAAAACGTGAAAATATTCTTTCGCGGATTATTGCGGTTTTAGCCGGTACTGCGGGGGTAGGAACACGTATTTATCGTTCTCGAGTTGTCCCTTTAACTCGTAATGAATTTCCAGCTTTAGTTGTTGAGCCGATTAACGACAGTGCAGAGCAAAATACCAGTCTTCCTACGTTGGATTGGTCTATGCAAGTTCGCATAGCTGTTTTAGTACGTGGATCGACAACTACAAGCCCAGACCAAGCTGGTGATGCAATTGTTGAATCATTACACGCCAAAATGGCCGCTGATTTAACTTTGAATGGCAATGCAATTGATGTTATTCCTACAGAAGTTGAATTCTTAGCTGCTGATGCGGATCAACCGGTAGGAATGATTAGTACTAACTGGATTGTTCGTTACAGGACTGAACTTGCCGATTTAACACAATAGTCTTATTAATACGAAGCAATAAACGTCTAACATAGCGCTATAAGAATTAGTCACTTGAGCAATGCCGAAGCTAGTTAGAAAGAAAACGATTTTGCTCAAAGCTGAATCGAGCTATGGCACTGACCCAACGCCAACTGGTTCTGCCAACGCTGTTCTTGTTAGAGATCTCACTGTTGAACCGATTGTCAGCGATGAAGTCTCAAGGGATCTAATTAGAGGATTCTTAGGCAATCAAGAGGTGTTATTGGCCAATCAACGGGTCAATGTCAACTTCGACGTCGAGATGTCAGGATCCGGCACGGCGGGTACTGAACCAAAATGGGGCCCTGCCATGCTTGCGTGTGGAACGGCTGTCACGACTACATCTTCCGCTAATACTTATGCGCCTGTAAGTAGTTCTTTTGGTTCATGCACTATTTATTACAACACGGATGGCGTAAACCATAAGATCACTGGTGCTAGAGGGACTTTCTCTATTAATTGTGAAGTAGGTCAGATACCAACAATCTCATTTTCCATGACTGGGATTTTTAATGCACCTACTGATACTGCTTTGCCGTCTACAACTTATAGCAATCAAGCATCACCATTAGTTTTCAAGAATGGCAGTACATCTGCTTTCTCAATTTTTGCATTCTCAGGTGTATTGCAATCATGGACGTTTGAGATGAATAACACTGTTGGATACCGTGAATTAGTTGGCGGCACAAAGGAAGTCATCATTACCGATCGTTCCCCAGGCGGTACAGCAGTCGTCGAAGCACCAGCTTTGTCAGATCATAATTTCTTTACTGATGCGACTGGAACAGCAACTGGGTCGAATACCTTCCTTCATGGCACTACAGCAGGGAACAAGATCACTATTTCTTGTCCTCAGTCAGACCTAAGTGCTCCTACATATTCAGATTCAGACGGAATTGTGATGCTGAATCTGCCATATATGGCCACACCAACATCAGCAGGAAACAACGAATTCAGCCTGGCAATTACTTAACTTGTCTACTAGGCTTACGAAGCAATAACAATTTTTTATGGCTTTAGTCCGTAAGAAGGTCTCAACCGTTAAGTGGCCTGTCTCTGTAAAGGTTCCGGCTGATGGGGGTAAATGGCATAAAGAAACATTTACTGGCATCTTTAAGCTTTGTACTCTTACTGAATATGGAGAGTATGCGAATCAAGGTGATCCAGAATTAATTAAAGCTGTCTTAGAAGATTGGGAGGGTATCGAAGAAGAAGATGGAACGGAGGTTCCTTTTAATTCAAAGAACTTGGACAGTTTTTTAGACGATCCTCATTGGATAAGAGGGACGACGTTAGCCGTTCTTGAACTTTTAAATGAGGGCGCAGCAAAAAACTAAAGGAAGCCGCTGAGTATTGGGTTGGCAAAAGTGCTGTCAAAGATGAATCTCATGACGATGCTATTGCGCTTGGCGTTGAAGGTCTTCCAGAAAAACCCAAAGAAGAAGACTTCGTTGTTTGGGATGAAAATTGGGAAATCGTCTTGATGTTTTTACGTCTACAGACTCAATGGAATACAAATATGGGAGCCATTATTGGTCTTAAATATGAGGTCTTGCCGTGGTTATGCGATCTATACTTAGTGGACAACCCACGATCCATGTTGGAGGGTCTTCAAGTCATGGAAGGTGTTGCAGTTAAAGCTATGAATGATAACGATTAGATATGGCTGAAGCAACGACAACGGTAAGAATTCAGGCGCTTATAAAAGGTGTAGAGGGAGTTGAGCAGCTTAAATCAGCTATTAGTCGTCTACAAAATACAGCTAGACCAGCGTCATCTGATATTGAGAGGCTTCGTTTAGCGGCAAGTGTATTAGGTAAAACAGGACTTCAAACAACAAATGATTTAAGAGCACAAGTATCTGTTCTTAGGGAATTAAGGAATAACGTTCTTTTAGGTAGTGAGGCATATCGTCAGTTAACACGTGACTTAAAACAAGCTGAAGTAGCACTAAATAAAGTTACTCAGGCAGGAGGTAGAGGACAAAGATTTGCCGGTCTTGCGACAGTAGCTTCATCAGGATTGTTTGGTGGGCCAGAAGCTTTCGTCGGATCTGCTATTGGCCTTGCTGTTACGGGTAATCCCGCTGGTGCTGCGGCTGGTGCTATTGCAGGACAGACAGCCAGACAAATTCGGGAGGCAACTGCTGGTGCGGCCAGTTATTCAGCATCAATTAAACGATTAGAAATTGCCTTAAGAGGTGTAACTAAAACAAGTGGAGAGTTTTATAAAGCTCAAAAAATTATTGCTGATGTATCTCAAGAATTAAACGTACCTCTTGATGCCTCCACTAGACAGTTCACTCAACTTTCAGCATCAGTTATTGGTGCTGGTGGTTCTGTTGAAGATGCTGAACTTGTATTTAGAGGTGTTAGTGAAGCAATCAAGGCAACGGGTGGAGAAGCTCATGATGTGAGTTCTGCGATCAGAGCAATGTCTCAGATCTTTGGTAAAGGCAAGGTGTCAGCCGAAGAATTACAGGGTCAGTTAGGTGAAAGATTGCCTGGTGCTGTTGTCAAATTTGCGACTGCTACAGGTCGAACTCTTCCTCAATTACAGAAAGACTTACGAGATGGAACAGTTGGATTAAATGACGTTATGAAATTTGTGGTCAAATTAAGTGATGACCATAGAGAGGCTGCTTTGGAAATGGCGGCATCCACAGAAGATGCTGGTCAAAGAATGGGAGTGGCTTTAAAGAGTTTGACGAATGAATTTGGGCAATTCTTCCAGCCTGTAGGAGCAGGTATTCAAGACTTGATTACTTTATGGGCACGATTTACGGCTGATGTTCTTAAGGGTGCAAGAGAACTTGGTTCAGCTTGGAGTCGTACCGATGAATTAATGGGTGTATTACGTGATAATGACGCGCTTCCGTTTGGTAAAAAACGGGAATTAATGAGAGAAGCTGACGCTATTGCAAGAGAGAATGTTGATTTATATGGAGGTGATTTTCAGACTGAAAGACAACAAGCTTTAAATGATTTGCTTTATGCCCGTGCTGTCGCTTTAGGTCTAATAGATGAAAAATTAAAAGATGTCACTGGATCAACTAAGGACTGGGGTCTAACTACTACTGAGACAACAAAAACAGCTTTAGAAGGATTACAAGAAGCTGCTAGTGATTATCTCGAGAAGATAAATGATATGGGGACACAAGTGAAAGATGCTGTCACTAATGCTTTTAAAGGAATGGAAGATGCTTTGGTTGACTTTGTAATGACTGGAAAACTGAAATTCCGTGAGCTTGCGTTGTCAATTATTAAAGACATGACGAGGATTGCAATTAGACAGGCCGTGATGGCTCCATTTACTTCAATGTTCGGCAATTTGTTTAAGAAAAATGCTGATGGAAACGTCTACGCACAAAACGGTATTCAGCCTTTTGCTCGAGGTGGAGTTGTAGACAAGCCAACAGTCTTTCCTTTCGCAGGTGGCGTTGGATTAATGGGGGAGGCTGGACCCGAAGCAATACTTCCTTTGACTAGGCGGAATGGAAAACTTGGGGTCGAAGGTGGTGGCGGATCAAACGTTGTAGTAAACGTAGATGCAACCGGTTCGTCAATTGAAGGCAATGAAAGGGATGCAACTGAATTAGGCAAAGCTTTATCAGTAGCAGTACAAGCAGAATTAATTAAACAACAGAGACCGGGAGGACTATTAGCGTAATGGCAACTTTTCCAAGTATCCAAGCTTCATATGGGATCACCAAAAACAGTGCTCCGAGAATTTTGCGTGTTCAATTTGGTGACGGATTTCAACAACGACTTAGATATGGCGAAAATCAGAACGCAAAAGAGTGGATTGTGACGTTCAAAAACATAACCGAAACGGATTCTGACACTATCGAGACGTTTTTAGATGCAAGAGTTAACGATGCTGCAAGTTTTGACTGGACGCCTCCAAACGAAGCATCATCACTAAAGTTCTATTGTTTTAGTTGGAGAAAAACTATTCCTTATCCAAATAGAGCAACAATTATCGCTACTTTCGAACAAGTATTTGAACCGTAATGGCTGTAGCAGCATGGGCCGCTTCCACAGACTATTCAATTGGCGATGTACGTAGAGCCACTACATCGCAAGATTCTGGATTATTTTTCAAAGTCACAGCGGTATCAGGGTCTTCTCCTTACTCCAGTGGATCATCAGAACCAATATGGCCAATAGAACTTGGGCTAACAGTTGTAGACAATGAGGTTACATGGACGGCAATTAGTAGTGTTTATGAAGATATTTCTATCCTGGCTCCTAGTGCAATCATTGAATTGTTCGAACTTCATTTAGACAGTACTCTTCATGGAACTCCTGTAACAACTCCGGTGCGTTGGCATAACGGATGCAATGCGAATGTTGATGACAACATCACATGGAATTCGAATGAATACGTAAGGCTGCCAGTGCAAGCCGAGGGCTTTGATACCTTTACAAGTACTGGAACATTGCCAAGGCCAAAGCTTTCAGTAAGCAATCTTGATAACACTATGACCACTCTTTTGTTGTTGGTTAATGCCACAACAACAGGGAATGATCTAGGAGGTGCGACAGTTAAAAGGATTAGGACTTTAAAGAGGTTCCTTGATGGAGAGACGAATGCAGATGTTCATGCAACTTGGCCAATTGAACAATATCTAGTCGATCGGAAGGTTACTGAGAATAGAAATGTTGTCACCTTTGAATTGGTTAGTCAGTTTGATCTTCCCGGAAGGCGTGTTCCAAAGAGACAATTGATTACTAATGTTTGTCAATGGAAATACAGGAGTTCTGAGTGTTCTTATTCAGGGTCTAATTACTGGAATGATCAAGATCAACCTGTTACTACTCTTCCTGAGGACAAATGTGGCAAAAGGGTTTCTTCTTGTAAATTGCGTTTTGGTGCTACTTCAGAACTTCCATACGGCTCATTCCCTAATGCTGGTCTGACACGATGAAGTTAGAGGAAGACATAAAGGAAAAAATATTGGCTCATGCTAAAGATGAATTTCCTAGAGAATCATGTGGATTAGTTGCTGTTGTTAAAGGTCGCTTCCGATATTTCCCTTGCAGAAATATTGCTGAAACACCTGATGAACATTTTGTTTTGAATGGAGATGATTATGCAAATGTGGAATCAAAGGGTGAAATAGTTGCCGTCATACATAGCCATCCAAAAACTAATCATGCACCGAGTTCAGCAGATCGCGTTGCTTGTGAAAAATCTGGTCTGCCTTGGTTTGTTATTAATCCACAAACAGGTAATTGGGGGTATTGCGAACCTGATGGTTTTGAATTGCCTTACGTAGGTCGTGAATTTAGTCATGGTGTTGTTGATTGTTATACCCTTCTAAAAGATTTTTATAAAAAGGAATTCGAGATTGAACTGAATCACTATGACCGTAGGGATCAATGGTGGCATAAAGGCGAGAATCTGTATTTAGAGAATTTTAAAAATGAAGGTATGGAAGAAATCGCACAAGATGAACTCAAATATGGCGACATAATTTTGATGAACCTTGACTCTCCTGTTCCTAATCATTGCGCCATCTATATTGGAGAGCAGCAAATCCTTCATCACGTTCAAGGACGCCTTTCGTCTCGAGACGTCTACGGAGATAGCAGCTCTGGCTTCTATGTCAAAGCAACAGCAAAAGTACTTCGGCATAAAAGCAGATGAAAACAGTCAGAGTTTTTGGCCAGTTAAAAAAATATCTTGGTAAATCGTCTTTTAAATTTGATGTTGCTACTCCTGCTGAAGCTGTCAAAGCATTAATTACAAATTTTCCGGGTTTAGAAAAGTGGTTATCAGATAGTGATCAAAGTGGGGTTAGATATAAGGTCAAGTTAGGCAAAGAAGAATTAGATCCTGATAATCCTGAACCTTTAGTTCAACCGTGGAGTGAAGCTGAAACATTTTCTATCACGCCTGTTTTATCGGGATCAGGTGGACGTGGAGGATGGGGTCAGATTTTGGTAGGTGTTGCTTTGATAGGTGCGGCGATTTGGGCTGGCCCAGCATTAGGGGCTATTGGAACTTTTGGTGGTACACCAATTGCAGTTTCTCAAGTTATTGGAGGTATCGGTGCGGCGTTAGTTCTTGGTGGTATAGCACAACTTCTTACGCCAATACCAAAGACGCCCGAAGGTGCTGAGCGTTTTGAGTCGTTTACTTTTAGTGGAATCGACAATGTGGCTCAACAGGGTCTACCGGTTCCCATCATTTTTGGTCGGTGCTTTGTCGGCTCTGCCATCTTGTCAACTTCTCTTGATGTAGACCAAGTTCTATGACATTAATTCGAGGTGCTGGTGGCGGCGGCGGAAAAGGTGGAGGTGGATCACACACTCCTACTGAAGCCGATGATTCTCTGCAGTCGGTTCAATATGCTGTTTGTTTAGACCTAATTGGTGAAGGTGAGATAGAAGGTTTAGATACAGGCGCTGTACCTGGTGATGGTGAGAAATCTATTTATTTAGATGGTACGCCTGTAAAGGATTCTCAGGGGAATAAGAATTTTGAAGGCTATACACTTGCGGCAAGGACTGGCACTCAGACTCAAACCTATATAAAGGACTTAGAAGGTGCTTCAACAGAAGTTGCTGTTAATACTCAAATTGAGAATGGTTCACCAGTTATCAGGCAAATTACAGATACAAATGTAGACCGTGTAAGAGTTACTTTAAGGATTCCATCATTACAAATCATAGAAGATGATGGTGATATTGTCGGTCATTCAGTAAAGATAAAAATTGAAGTTCAATATAATGGTGGTGGTTATTCTTTAATAAAAGAAGATACAATTTCTGGTAAAAGTAGTAGCGCATATCAGAGAGATTATCTTTTCTCTTTGACTGGTGCATTCCCTGTTGATGTAAAACTAACAAGAGTTAGCGGAGATGAAACAAGTAGTAAGCGATTGAATCAAACTTTTTGGTCTAGTTATACAACAATACAGGATGAGAAGTATACGTACCCTAATAGTGCGATTGCGTATTTACGGTTTGATTCGCGTTCATTTAACTCTATTCCAAGCCGTAAATACTTTGTTCGTGGTTTAAAAATAAAGCTGCCTTCAAACGCTTCTGTTGATATTTCTGAAACTCAAAGAAGAAAAGTTTCTGATGGATCAACATCGACAATTACCAATGGAAAGATTGGCCGTGTTACTTATACAGGGACATGGAATGGTTCATTTGGTTCTGCTACTTGGTGTAATGATCCGGCCTGGTGTACTTACGCATTGTTAATAGATGAAAGATGGGGGGCAGGTATTCCAGAATCAAGTATTTCAAAATGGGATTTTTATTCTATTAGTCAATATTGCAATGAATTGGTTTCAGACGGATATGGTTCTCAAGAGCCACGTTTTTCTATGAATTTATTGATTAATTCTAGGCGTGAAGTATATCAAGTTATTCAAGAGATGCTTTCTCTTTTTAGGGGAATTAGTTATTACAGTGCAGGCGGACTTTCGGTAGCACAGGACAAAAGTGCTGATTCTCAATATTTAATAGGGCCAAGTAATGTTGTGGATGGTGTTTTTAATTACAGTGGAACTTCACAAAGAAGTAGGCATACAACTGCTACCGTTGCTTATCAAACTTATGATAGTTTGGGAGAAGTTCAGTTTGAATATGTTGAATTAGCAGATCAGGTAGAAAAATATGGAATTATAAATAAAGATATTAGAGCTATTGGTTGTTATAGCCAGGGACAGGCTCATCGTTTTGGTAAATGGTGTTTATTAAGTGAAGCTAATCTTACGGAAACAGTTAATTTTTCAGTTTCTATGGATTCAGGTCTATTACTAAGGCCTGGCATGATTATTGATATTGCTGATCCTTTAAAAGCTGGCTCTCGGAGGTCTGGAAGAGTTAGTTCATCGACTACAACAGTAATAACAATTGATACTGATACAGATCTAAGTGTGAATCTAGGAAACAGTCCAACTATCAGCGTTATGTTGCCAACTGGGCTTGTAGAGACAAGAACAATTGATAGTATTTCAGGTCAAGATATTACTGTCACTAGCGCTTTTAGTGAGGCTCCTAATAGTCAAGCTGTATGGTTAATTCAAACTAGTGATATTTTATCTCAACAATATAGAGTATTAGGAATAGAAGAATCAGGTGATGGTACTTATGGTGTAACTGCTTTGCTTTATAACAGTACCATTTATGCGGCGGTAGATTCTGGTGCTGATATAACACAAAGAGATATTAGCAATCTCTCTGCGGCACCGGATCCTGTTAGCAATATTCAAGCTGATGAATTTTTATATTCTAAAGGTCAAGGTGTTTTGGTTGGTGTTCATTTAAGTTGGGATACAAATAGAACTCGCGTATCTAATTTTGTTATCCAATATAAAATTGACAAAGATAATTGGACAACAATAAATAGCACATCTCCATCAGTTACTCTCCGTTCAATGAGAGCTGGAACTTTATCGGTTCAGGTTCAGGCTTATAACTATTTCAATAAAGGAAGCACAATTGTTACTTATACCAAGTCATTAGCAGGTAAAACAGCAGCCCCAGAAAATGTGCAAAACTTGATGATGATTCCGACCAATGGAAGGGCACGTCTTTTTTGGAATCAATGTAATGATCTTGATGTAATCGTTGGTGGCTGGGTGAGACTTAGGCATTCTCCTGATACCAGTGGTGTTACTTGGGCTAATGCAACAAGTGTTCACCAAGATTTGCCAGGATCAGCTAAAGAAGCTTATTGCGATTTGAAGAGTGGAACTTATCTCGCTAAGTTTGTTGATTCAGGGAAGAGAACAAGTATTAGTCCTACCTTAGTTGAATTTACAAAACCAGATTTATTGAATCTTCAGACTATTAATACTCAGACAGAACATTCATCCTTTTCTGGAACCAAGACTGATCTTACTGTTCATAGTGGAACAGGTGAACTGAGAATGGCTGAGGATGGAGGAACCTCAGGAGGTAATAACACTTTTGAAACTACTGGTACATATATGTTTAACAATAATCCGATTGATTTAGGTGATATTTATAGTATTAGGCTAGATAGCACAATTAAGGTCAGAGGATATTTCCCTTACAATGCTTTTGTTGATACTTTTGCCGATTGGGATGCGTTGACAAGTGTAGATGGGACAACACCACAAAATTGTGATGTCAAACTATATGTAAGATCAACAAACGTGGCAAGTCCTTCAACGTCTGACTGGACTTCGTGGAACCTGTTCACAAACGCCGAGATTCGTTGTAGACAATATGAATTAAAAGCTGAATTCGAAACTGGATCAAACTTAGAACAAATAGCTCTACAACAATTAGTAGTAGAAACAACTGCTGATCGCAGGACTATAAATGGTTTGGAAACTAGTTCAAGTACAGGAGACAAGACGATTACTTACTCTCAAAAGTTTATGTCTACACCTTCAATAGGCATTAGTTTTAGTGCCACACAATCAGGAGACTTTTACACTATTGCAAGCTCTTCGTCTACTTCGTTTTCTATTTCGATCTACAATTCAAGTGGAACACGGCAAGCTCGTTCATTTCAGTGGACGGCTACCGGCTACGGAAAAGGTTAACTAATGGCTCAGGTTGCAACTGCAAACTATCCAATCCCTAACGATACAGGCGCAAATTTTAGGTCTGACGTAAACGATAATTTAGAAGATTTATATAGCACTAGCTCAGGCTCAAGTGCTCCTCCGGCGGCGATAGACAATCAACTTTGGATTGATACAAGTACAACGCCAGACACTTTGAAGTGCAAGCAAGGCAGTAGTTGGATAAGTCTTGGAACGATTTCAACAGATTTAGGTCATGCGCCAGCCGCTTCTCCAAGTTTTACCGGAAACTTAAATCTTCCAGCCGGAACCTCAGGCAGTTTGGCCGTAAGGGTGACAGGTGATACAGATACAGGTTTCTTTTTTGATACTAATACTGTCAACATTCATGCAGGTGGTACGACTGCCCATGAATTTACAGCGAGCGCAAGCACTCCAAAAGTTCCTGTTCGTGGTCAAACAGGTTCAGCCACTAGCCCGACTTACAGCTACGCCTCAGACACAAATACAGGGACATACAGATCAGCAGCTGACACTCTTTCTGTCACTACTGGTGGAACCCAGAGAGCTACTTTTAATAGCAATGGATTAACAATTAGGGATCAAAAAGGAATAATTCTAGCCGACTCGGACAGCTCTCATAATGTAACGATTAAGCCTCCTGGTACTGTCTCAAGCAACTACACGTTGACTCTCCCAGGAGATGACGGGAACAACAATCAAATTTTGAAGTCGGATGGGTCAGGAACTTTAAGTTGGACAACTGTCGACGCCTTGGCGAGCGATGCACAATTCCTTAAGTATCAATCAACAAGTAACACCGGAACAATATCGTTTAGCTCTGATACATGGACAGATTGCCTATCTCTTACTTATACGCCTCAATCAAGTAGTTCAAAAATTATTGTTAGAGCCTTTTTGAATTTATTTGGCAAATCACCTTCTGATTCAGCTGTGACAGCAAGAGGACACGGTTTGATGAGGATATTAGAAGGGAGTACAACGTTAGGAGAGAATCAGTATTTAACTTGGGGTCTTTCTCACTCATCGACTTATCAGCACTACGTTACGGAAAAGCAATGGCAATTTAGTTACCATGCGGAATATACAAATTCAAGTACAAGTAATAAGACCTTCAAAGTCCAACTCTATGAGGATCATGGTGTCATGGAATTAAACGGAGGCCCAGGAACAGATGAGGGCTTATCTTGGCTCACCGTCATGGAGGTTAAATAATGTCTCATAAGGTAAAAGCAGCAATCGAAGCACTGAATCCAAGTGCCAAATTTGTCGTTTTAGATGACTCTGTAGACAAGATCACTTGGCTTGAAGATACAACGCCTATAGCGAAAGAAGACATAGAGGCAAAGATGACGGCTTTGGCGTCGTCGAATGCGATGAAGGCATTGAGGTTCGATAGAACTATTCGATTGGTTGAATCTGACTGGACAAGGTTGGATGACGTGGGTCTTTCGGATGCTAAGAAAACAGAATGGGCAGCTTATCGACAAGCTCTTAGAGATCTTCCATCAACCGCTAATCCTTCTTTAAACTTAGACGGGACGCTTAATGATTCCTCTGTTACTTGGCCAACTAAACCTTCCTGATCATGGCTATAGAACCTGCTACCTACAATTTCGAGGTGCAACGTAGGGCTGACTGGTCTACTATTTTTGAATTTAAAGATAGTAGTAATTCAGCAATAAACTTGACTGGTGCAACAGTAATCATGCAGGCGTGGAATAAAGAAAGGACAAAAAAATATGCTGATTTTGCAGTTGCCTATACAGATAGGGCGAACGGGAAAGTTACCTTGTCTTTGACTGACGCACAAACAGAGTGGTTCCCAGCCAGTATGAATTATGACTTGTTAATCCAAGACAGTGCTGGGTTGAGAGAATATTATTTGGAAGGAATTGTTACCGTAAAACAGGGATACAGCTCATGAGTACACCGTCAGTCAACATAACGACTCAATTAAATACGATATCTGTAGACAGTAGTGGAGCAATTACCAAGGTTACGGCGACAACAGCAGGTCCACAAGGACCAAGTTTTTCCTCAACTGGAACGACTATGGTTGATGCGTCTAAAGTAGATAAGTCAATCGTCTATTACGACGCAACCGCTGGCAGCTATAAAGCTGATACCACGTGGACCACAGACACACTCACCGACGGAGGCAACTGGTAGGAAATGGCCAACACGATCCGAATTAAAAGATCTACCGGGTCATCGGCCCCGTCTAGTCTTGCCAATGCAGAACTCGCGTATGCAGAAGGCACCAATATTCTGTACTACGGAACTGGGACCGGCGGTGCTGGTGGTTCCGCTACAGCGATAGAAGCTATTGGCGGCGACGGCTATTACACAACGCTGTCTACAGCTCAAACGATTACAGGGAACAAGACATATACAGGAACGCTTGACTTTAGCGGTGCAACAGTTAATACATTTACTTGTGCTCAGAATCTAGTCGTAAGCGGGAACCTGACTGTTTCCGGGACCACGACTACTATCAATTCCACGACAGCAACCGTCGCGGATCTCAACCTTGAATTAGCAAAGGGGGCAGCTAATGATGCTGCCTGTAATGGTGGCGGTATAACTGTTGACGCAGGTTCAGATACTGACAAGGAATGGAAATGGCTTAACGCTACAGATTCGTGGACCTCTAATCAAAATATTGAATTATCAAGTGCATCTCATAAATACAGAATTAACGCCGTTGATGTACTAAGTAAAACCGCACTTGGTTCAACTGTTGTTGGTTCAAGTCTTACTTCACTTGGAACAATTGCTACAGGCGTATGGGAGGCGACGGATGTTGCCGTTGCTCACGGTGGTACTGGCGCAAGCACAGCTTCAGCAGCTCGAGCAAATTTAGGACTGACTATTGGTACTCACGTTCAGGCTTTCGATGCAGAACTCGCAGCCTTAGCTGGTTTAACAAGCGCAGCGAATAAGGTTCCTTACTTCACAGGATCGGGAGCGGCTGCTGTTGCAGACTTCACTGCTTATGGTCGATCTCTTGTTGATGATGCTGATGCCGCTGCAGCAAGAACGACTCTTGGTCTTGGCACGATGGCAACTCAAAATTTGAACGCTGTAAACATCGACGGTGGAACCATAGATGGCATTACTTTTGATGGAGGTAGCTACTAATAACTAACCACTAGGAGGCAAGTCGATGACAGTCACTTTTAAATTCAAACGCGGTACTGGTAGTGATCCATCCGCGTCAGACATGGTGGTAGGTGAACCCGTTTTAAGAACGGACACTGCAGAACTTTTCTTCAAGAAGGACGACAACTCAGTAGCGAAAGTATCCGGTGGTGGTGGTGGTGGTCCAGATTTTAAATATTTAGCTCTACGGAATGCAGCAAATAATGGCGCGGCTAGTTACCCCGCTGCTGATTTCACACTAGTCACGTCAGGAACAACTACGGCGGTAAGCCCCGCAGCGGCAAGTGCGTTATTAGTTGTTTATGCAGGTGTTATTCAACAACCAAATACAGGGACTTCTACTCCTAGTTCTGGCTTTGCAATATCAGGATCAACTATCAAATTTGGATCGAATATTGCCGCAGCTCCCGACTTCATTATTTATCAGGAAAGTGGAGGTATTGGTGAGCCTTCAGATAATACGGTTACAAGTGCAAAAATAGTTAATGGGGCAATCGTTAATGCAGATATAAATGCAAGTGCAGCGATAGCATTTTCAAAACTTGCGACCACTGGAGCTTTAGGTACAGCGATAACAGCTACGACACAATCTGCAAGTGATAACAGCACAAAAATAGCAACTACGGCTTTCGTTTCTACAGCAGTAACTAACTTAATTGGGGGAGCACCTGGCGCACTTGATACACTCAATGAGTTGGCCGCAGCTATAAACGACGACAGTTCATATGCCTCAACAATAACAACATCGTTAGGAACAAAATTAAATCTTTCAGGTGGAACTTTAACTGGCAATGTAAAACTTAACGATAGTATAAAAACAATATTTGGATCAGATGATGATGCTTATATGATGCATAACGGTTCACATCAGTACAACAGATGTAGTACTGGTTATTATCATATACAAGCACAAGAACTTAGGGTTAATAAGGCTGATGGTAATCAATATCTTCTAAGGGCTGTAGCCGGTGGAACTGTAGAGCTTTATCATAATGGTAGTAAGAAGTTTGAGACAACAATTGCTGGGTGTAAATCAGATGGTGACTTACATTTTGTTGGAGCTAGTTCCAATATGGAATGGCAAAAAGCAAGTAATCAGTTAAGACTTTATGACAATACTAAATTACAGTTCGGTGATTCAGCTGATCTACAAATCTACCATTCATCATCATCTGGTAAGAACATTTATCAAGGTGCTTCCCATGAATTTTGGAATACAGCAGGTAATGAACCATTAGCAAAACTAACAGAAAATGGAAGTGTAGAACTCTATTATGATGATAGTAAGAAGTTAGAGACAACTTCAACTGGCCTGAATATAACAGGTGTTGTCGTAGACGATGGTGCTACCCATGATGGAGATATGTCTCTTAATGGTGCAAGCTATAACTCTTGGTGGGATAAGTCAGATAATGCTTTTAAATTTGATGATAATGCTAAAGCTAAATTCGGTACTAGTGGAGATTTAGGGATTTTTCATGATGGAAATAATTCTCAAATAAGAGAAGAAGGTACTGGTAACTTAATGCTTATCAGTAACAACGAAATCAGATTTGAGAAAGCTTCACCAGGAGAAGCAATAGCATCGTTTAATGTAGACGGAGCTTGTGAACTCTATCACGATAACAGTAAGAAATTTGAGACGATATCATCTGGAGTATCGGTAACTGGTCATGTACATGCTAGTGGTGCTGTTTATTCAGACAATTTTATAAGTACTACGCAAAGTAATGGTCATAGCATGTACATTAAGGCTAGAAATGCTGTTGGGAATGAATCGACTCTTATAAAGGCAACCATTGGAGGTTCAGTTGAATTAAACCATAATACTTATAAGAAATTAGAGACAACTTCAGGTGGAGTACTTGTTTCAGGGAATGTAGATGCTGGAACGGGTAATTTCTTAACTGATGATAACGGTAAATATTTTGCTGGAACAGGTGGAGATCTAGCCATTTATCATGATGGAACTAACTCACACCTAAAAAACTCCACTGGATATTTTTTAATCCAAAATAATGGTGGTAGTCCTCTAGCTCTTCAAGCGGTTGTTGGTGAAGAATCTATAGTTTGTGACGCCAATGGGGCTGTAAAGCTCTATTACGATAACGTTAAACACTTTGAGACAACTTCAATTGGTTGCAAGATAAGTGATAACGATACAACTTCTGTCTTACAGTTTGCTAATTCAGCTGGTGATAATGGTTATGTAATGGGCGAAAGTACCAATATTATCGGGTTTAAAGATAACAATCCTGATTGGTTAGTTAGAGGTATAAAAGATGGAACCGTAGAGTTATATTATGACGGTACAAAGAAATTCCAAACCCGTACAGGTGGTGCATATGTTTACGGAAAAGGAGGTGGAACGACATTTACTGCTGCACAAGCAATGCATGCAGACGATAGATGCGGACTTGAGGTTCAAGGTGCACTAACAGGTATAAAAATTGCAAGTACATATGACGACGCTAGTCATCCTGACTATGGATTAGTTTTTGTTCAAGGCCCAAGTACTTCTAGTTACAACTGTTGGAGTATTTCACCTGACGGTCCGACAAGAAGTAACAATTTAAATTTCCACTATCAAGCTCAATCAGGGAACATTCATGTAGGAACTAATTGCAAAGTTTATATGACAGGAACGGGTGATTGGGTTCCTTATTCTAATAATGCTTCTGATTTAGGTACTAGCTCTAAGCGTTGGGCTAATTTATATATTAATGACTTACAACTATCTAACGAAGGATCTCAAAACTCTGTTGATGGAACGTGGGGTGATTGGACTTTACAAGAAGGTGAAGAAGATATATTTATGATTAACAATCGTTCGGGCAAAAAATATAAAATGGCCCTACAGGAGGTTTCCTAATGAGCATTAATTTTTCAACTGGTGGACAAGACTATCCTGCCAAAATTGTGCAGTACTTAACTACTGTGAAAACTGATACAGCTAGTACCACTAATGATGGTGATAACCCTTACTATTTCATGTCATTGGCTATAACTTTAAAGCAATCAGGTAACAAAGTATTAGTTATTACAAAAAGCCATGTAGGTTCTAACGGTTCTAATGCTGGTGGTATTTGGATCAAAAGAGATTCTACTGTTTTACATAGAGGAGACGCTGCAGGAAATAGACCAAGAGTAAGTTCATCTTGGGGTAATCCAGGAAAAACTTGGTGGCAAGATAATTGTTCTAATCTAATATTGGATACTCCTGGAGGGAATGTTACTTATTACCTTGGATGTGCGAATGGTTGGACTGCTGGTACTGCATATATAAATCGTAGTTCAAGAGATAATAACGGTACATCAGAAGACACTAGAACTGCTTCTTCTATTACATTATTGGAGATCGAAGCATGAGCCCAGAATTAGATCATGACGCAATCAGGAAAGCCTATCCCATCGTCTCTACTGTTGATGATTCAGTAGGCGCTATGGATAAAGACGGTAATTTAATTACTATCGAACAATCCAAGATAGATGAAGCACGAATTGAATTAGATAAATTGAATTATCGTTATGATCGAGAGGATGCTTATCCAACTCTTGAAGAACAGTTAGATATGCAGTATTGGGACCAAATTAATGGCACTTCAACCTGGAAAGATGCTATTTCAAAAGTAAAAACTGACAACCCAAAACCTTCCTAAGTTATGGCACTAACTCAAGTAACATCGGGCGGACTTAAAGACGATGCCGTAATAGCATCAAAAATTTCTGACGATGCTGTAACTGAAGCATTAATAGCAGATGATTCTATTGACGAAGCTCGGCTGAAGATTAGTAATTCTGGTTCTAATGGCCAGTTCCTCCAAAAACAAAGTGGGAATACTGGAGGATTAACTTGGACAGCCGTTGATCTAACGGCTTTAAATGCAAGCAACTTAACTTCAGGGACGGTTGCAGCGGCGCGACTAGATACAGCCACGACTCAGAGCGCATCGAATAACAGCACAAAGATTGCTACGACTGCTTATGTTGAGACTGCTGTTTCAAACTTAGTCAACTCGGCACCATCGAGTTTGGATACATTAAAAGAATTAAGTGATGCTTTAGGAGCAGATGCTAATTTCTCGACGACAGTAACAAATAGTATCGCCACTAAATTACCTTTAGCAGGTGGAACGATGACAGGTCATCTCCTTTTTGGGGATGCTATTGCCGCAAAGTTTGGAACATCGACTGATCTACAAATCAAACATGATGGAACAAATTCATCAATAGTGACAAGTGTCGGTAATCTTGACCTTCAAAGTACTGCCGATGATGTAGTCGTTAAATGTGCTGATGATTTTATTGTACTACTTGAGAGTAATGAAAGTGGTATAAGATCTAAATCAGGAGGAGCTACAGAATTATATAATGATGGTAGTAAGAAGTTTGAGACACAAGCAAACGGAGTAACAGTAACAGGTGGTGTTTATTCAGATGGTTTAATTTGTGGAGATAACGACAAGGTTGAATTAGGTACTGGTGGAGATCTACAAATCTACCATAACGGGACTAATGCATATTTCCTAAATAGTACTGGGAATTTCATTGTTTCCAATATGGATCCAGATGCTAATAATGATATACATTTAAGAGCTAGACAAAACGAAGATAGTCTTGTTTGTAGAAATGATGGATCTACAGACCTTTACTATAATGGGTCTAAGAAGTTTGAGACAACTGCAGACGGGATAGAAGTAACTGGTAAAATCTTCTCGTCTAGTCATATTGATTTAGCAGACAACGTTCAGTTATTAATTGGCACTGGTG
>VTLG01002575.1_pt1 | contig 25033 bp, 42 predicted proteins | sample 4694571 | NCBI WGS metagenome assembly VTLG01 (sample SAMN12604809, study PRJNA352737) | marine metagenome | biome: ENVO:00000447; feature: ENVO:00000209|ENVO:00000569|ENVO:01000036; material: ENVO:00002151; isolation source: viral sequences binned using virsorter ...
ATGTACAATATACTCCTATATAAGATTAAATCCCCCCCTCCCATAATATTTTTTTTTATTTTTTATTTCTATCATAGACCTTTGTTTTTCTCATCTCAGAACTTTCTCTTCCTGACTTGGAGTTGTGGCATTTTGTGCAAAGGGATTGTAAGTTTTTAATATCTGTTGCAACTCCCATTCCATATTGAGATATAGGTTTAATATGATCACATACTGTTGCTGGTACTGGTCCATTGCCATCTCTGGTACACTGAGCGCATAACGGATTCTTTTTTCTAAAGTGTTTACTAATAGAACGCCAACGCCTTGAGTTATAGAATGATGAGTTATCTACATCTCGCATATGACTTGGCCTTACTGGAATCCATGGCCTTTGTTTACCTTTAGGAAGTGTAGGCATATAATTTATTTAATAGTTGTTGAGGTGTGTATATCTTTAGTTCGTCTGTATAATTTTTATATATCTGAGTAAACTCTTTCTCCTGTTCATTAAAAGTCCAGAAAGTTTTAACTCCATTGTTTATTTGTTTCTTTAATATATTCTTTATGTTATTATATTTCATTTATTAAAGTTTTGTATTTAGTTAATAATTTTATAGAATCTTCATTGTTGATACATCTTTTAGAAACTCTTATATATATAATCCATAGATATCTTTTATATATAGCTGAGGATTTACCATCATTAAATATTATATATCTATGTTCCTTTGGTAAATTAGGTGATGCCCATTGTATTGTAAATAGATTCATATATTTATTCCCAACAGAAGTAAACCTTAACTCCTTTTATTTCTTTAATTAATATTCTTTTACTCCACTCTTTTTCTTTTATATCCTTATTCCATTTAGGATTTTTACTATTCAACTTTCTTTTCTTTGCCATCATTCAGTTATTAAAAAATAATATTCAGTATCAACTTCTAATATGTATTGCATATTCTGATGATAACATAATAATTTAGTTCTTTGTTTACTCTCCCATAGTTGATGGCATCCAGTACGCTCTCCTATACTTAAGCATAAGTATTGAATATTATTTTTAGATGTTACCAAATCTTTTCTCCTACTTCTTGGAATGATATGAGAATGAGATAAAGGAACATCTGATCTTCCGCATCCTGAACAATAATGACCTCTCTCTTCTGCTATCTCGTTATAAATAATAGTTAGCCTTCTCTTCTCTTTCTTTTGTTTGTTACTAATCTTTTTCATTCATATAACCATCTATTAAGTCTAATATAGCTGGCAACCCTTTAACAACCTCAGCTTTATAGCCTCTATCATTCAATGCTTCTATCCATTCCTTTTGTTCCTTTGTAGCTCTTCCTTTTATTGTTTTAATCTCTAATGCTAATCCATGAAATCCGTTTCTTGCTTCATAGACAAAAAGATCTGGAAACCCTTTTGAGTAACCAGTTCTTCTTGCTCTATTTCTCTGAGATTGAAAAGGTTGGTATTGTCCTCCAAGAGATGCACAATACTTGACTTTAGGATATTGCAATTGAATATACTTAACAACCTCACTCTGTAATCTTTCTTCACTCATTAGGAAGGTTTATGTTGAACGTATCATTTGCCCAATAGAAAACATCCTGAGTAAGTTTACCGAACTCTTCCTTTGTTAATGTAGTTGTACTCTTTAATCCTTGATGAAGTTCTCCATCAATCATCTCTTCCTTTAATAAGAACTTATATTTAAGTATATTATGAATCTCTTGTTTATCTTCATAACCTAACTCATCAGATATTATTTCAATCCATTTCCACCATAATCTATTCTGAGCATTTGTTCTAATATCTTTTGCTTCTCTCACTTCAATAACAATTTTAATATCATCATCAAAGTGAGCAACATCATTTAAGAATTTTGCACGATCATCAAAGACAATCTTCCCTTTAATTATTTTTCCAAAAGCTTTCAATAAATTTTAATATTTTTGTTATTATATGTAATACACAGAGTATAGGTAGTAAAAATAATATATTAAGAAAAAGCGTAATGTTTTTGAATGTTTTATATATTAATTCCATTTTACAAATTTATAAATAATTTTTTGATATGTTTCTTTTGTTCTAAAAGTTATAAACGTCCAATTGTTAATTAAGATAAACATGCTTTACATAATTCATAATCCTCATCCTTTTTATATTTACCACAAGAACAATAATATGTTTCATAACATTCCTCACAAACATTTCCTTTCTCTTCAACCTCTTCCATTCCACAATTCTTGCAATAGTGTTCTACTTCATCCTTCTCATCTCTTGGATCATTATAAGATCCGAATAGTTGTTTTATCATATTAAAATATTGTTAGTTGTTGTTGGTGTTGCTTCAATCTTTTTGAAGCCGCTTCAAAATATTCTTTATCTAATTCATATCCCTCTAAATCATATCCTAAGTTATGACAAGCAATAGCTATTGAACCAGAACCTAAATGAGTATCTAATATCTTATCTCCTTCCTTAGCGTAGTTCATCAAAAGCCATTCATATAATTTTACTGGTTTTTGTGTTGGATGGATTCTTTTTTCTACTAAATTCTTATTCTGTTGTTCTTGTATCATTCCACTCCATAAATAAGCAAATTTCCTGACTGCTTTATCAAAAGAAGCATAAGCTAATTCGCAATCGCTTTGATATGTTTTACCGTTTTTTTTATCCCAAACAATCCAGCTACTACTATTTGCGTTTGGTATGTTTTCAATAAAATGATTTGCTCCCCAAATTATCTGATTTTTTGAAACTCTTTTTAATTCCTTAAAATAATTTATATCAGGAAAGTTATTATCCCAAGTTTTATAAGTTTTTTCCATTCTTTTAACATAGGTAATTTTTCCATTCTTTTCAATTTTCTTTCCTACTGTTCCCGCTCCAATACTATGGTGTTTTTTTATCCCATACGGCGGGTCTACGATTGCAAGTTCAAATTGATTATCCTTAAATTCTTTTAATGCTTCCATACAATCTTTATTGTAAAGATTAATCATAATAGTTTTTTAATAGTTAGCAATCCTGTTCCTTTTCTTGGTCTATACTTTAATCTTTTATCAGGTCTGTAAGTTACCTGATTGTTCTTTTTCCATATATCTTCATCAATCAATTTCTTTTGAGCTCTTAACCAAATGTAATAGGTTTGTACATTCACTACAAAACGCTCTCCTCTAATACCTGATCTAAAACTTTCTTCCACATCAGTCCATGACATATTTCCAAAATCTCTCATCAAGTCCTCAGCAAGTGTAGAGGCAAGAATTAATATATCTTTATCTGATTTTGTTTGTCCTAATTGAACTAAGGTATTTGATATTAATCCTATACATTTTTTAGTTAGTTCTTTCATATTTTTTTTCTAACAAATTTAATGCTCCAACATAAGAATCAATTTGAGCATCAATCTTTGATGTTTTTTTATTGTTCCATTTATTATCATTCTTTGCCCATGTTTTTAATCTTCTTTCAGTATTCCAAGTTTTTTGCATGGATTGCCTTGTCTTTCCACTTTTCGATTCCTCTAGCCAGTAACTTAGGAAATCTTCTTTCATTTCTTTTGGATAATTTAAGTTTTTAATTTCATCAATCCAATATATCTTATTTATATTAGTATTTATTTTAGTATCAGTACTTATTTGTGTGCAGTTTTCCACATCTGGTTTTTTAAGTTGTGGCTTTTTGGTAAGTGGTTTTTCGTAAATAAGAAGTTCCCATTTAATCACTTTTCCCGTTAGATTTGTTACTCTGTTACGTTCTACATACCCAAACTTGTTTAACTCCTTTAGAACGGAGTAAATGGTGTTCTTAGACTCTTTTACTATCTCTACTAAACCGTTTACTGTTAAATCCCATGAATCAGGCAAAGATAATATTAAACTCATTAATCCTTTTGCCTTTAAGCTTAAATCCTTTCTTCTCAATATCTCATTGGAAATTATTGAGTAGTTTTTACTTTTCTGGATTCTTTTTATATTCATTAAAAAAGTGTTGTTTGTGTTAAATAAGGTTCTAATCTTTTGTTTGATAAATCAATATATTCTTTTGAAATTTCAGATCCAATCCAATTTCTTTTTTGTAGGTGTGCCATTTTTGCTGTGGTGCCGCTTCCCATAAAACAATCATAAATCAAATCTCCCTCATTGCTCCAACTGTAAATATGTTCTTTTGCTAATTTTTCAGGGAAAATAGCAGGATGAGAAAAGGCTGTTTTGTCGTTAGAGGTGTTTCCCATTCCAACATAATATTCAAAAATATTTTCTCTTATAACTTCCTCTTTTATAATATAATTTGTTTTCTTGAAACTTCCATTTTTATCTCTGGTAAATCCCTTAAATCTTTTGGTTCTTTTATCATTAGTTTTATTATTTCTTTTTCTAAATATAGGATTAAAACTTTTTGGATTGCACTTAGATAAAACAAACATATATTCAAAGGATTGATTGTATCTATTAGTTCCATTTGGAACTGGATTTTCTTTTTTATAAATCATTGTATCATGTAAATTAAAACCAATCTCCTTAAAATATAAAGCCTGCTTGAAACTTGTGCCCGTTTCACTTCCGTTAATAGTTGCATCCCCAACAACCCAAACAACAACTCCTCCATCTTTAGTTACTCTGTAAAGTTCTTTTGCAATCTTTTCAAATTCAAATTCATATCCATTGTAATTTCTTAAATTATCATAAGGAGGGCTTGTTACTGTTAAATCAATAAAACAATCATCCATTCTTTTCATTGTTTCCAAGCAATTCTCATTGTAGATTTTATTTATTTCCATCATTCAAAATCAGTTTGTTCTCCAGTTCCTCCAAACATAACAGATTGTTTTTCCAGAGCGTTTAATATTTCTATTTGAGATGTAATTCTTTGTTGTAAACTTTTATTATTATCCTCAAGTTCTTTTATGTTTTTTGCAACATAATAACCTTTAGAGTTAGAACACAATCCATAAAGTAAATTGTTTACTCTAATAAAGTGTATTATCTTTCTCAATCTAACTCCAATCAGATTCATTTTGTCGCAAATAATATTAGAAGTTACTGCATTTTCTTTTCCAATACGTTTACCAATACCCTTAACAATTGATGGAACTTTTTTTAGTTCTTCATCTGTTAATTCATCCGTTAGTTTTTCATATCCTTTTAACATAATTAAAATGGCATATCATCAGTTGGAGTATCTTGAAACTTCTTTTGATTCATTTTATTTTGATATTCATCAGTATTTTTAATCTGATCTTTAATCCACTCTGGCTGTAGTTCTAACCATTCTTCATTAAAGTTATCTTCATAATTAAATATGAATGAATCATTAAATTGATCTGGGCATTTAGTTCCCTTTGTTATTCCTGAGATACTTCCTATTTGAGCAAATTCATTTCCACTCTTTGAAGTTTTATGGATTATAGATATGTTGCATTCTTTACTAATTAAGTTTGTAATATCAAAATGAGCTAATTCTTTACTATCAAAAGATTTTCCTCTCCATCCCTCCAAATCTCTTCTCAGATTAGATTTTTCATGTAAAGATAAAGTATATTCTTTACTTATTACCATTGGCTTTTCTTCTCCTCCAAAATCTCTCATTTCATGAGGAAGTTCAAAAGTAATTCTAATTTTATTTGAGTATTTAGTTTCTCCTTGCCATTCCCATTCAACTGTTCCAATATGGATCATTGAGTAGCATCTGGCAATATGAGTTCCTGAGGGAACTATTTCTCTTTTTGTTTCGGTGTTTCCTGTAGCTAATATTCCTTTCATAGTTTTTTATATTATGTATTTTGTTTGCATATCTTTTATGCAATCCATTTGTTTCCATTCTTGATAATCTGCAAAAAATAAAAATGTTTTCCATTCCATTGCAACAGAATCATATTTTTTCATTTCATATTCTAATTTGTTTTTTAAGTAGATACTTGTTGCATGATGCATTCCCTTAATATGCTTTTTTATATGAAGATGAGGAATATTATGTTTTTCCCATAAATAATAATTATAAAACATCCGAGCATGAACTTTATTTTGTTTTCTGCTCTTCATTTCAACTATGTCCCCTTCCAATACCTCAAAAATAGTCATTAATGCAAATCTTGCTTGTTTTAATTTTTCTTCCATTTTAATTTGTTGCATAATAAATAAAGGCAAGAGTAAAAATTACCATTAAAGCAAAGGTTAAAAAACCATAGAAGATTTCAGACTTTTTAAGTGTTCTAATTTCTTCCACTTTGTAATTAGTTGATCCATTTGCATTAACAAAATTTGCAGTTTCTTTTGAATTAAAGTAATGAATGAATCCTGTTTTCTTGTGAGTTATTTTGTACATTGTATTTAGTTTTGATTAATAATAGGACAAAAATAAGAAAGTTATTGACATATTTACAGTGTAACCATATTGAGTTATTAACAATAAAAAGTTAATTAAAAAAAGGAGCTGACCCCCTAAAGACCCAACTCCCTTTTCAACTAAACACGTATTACTTAACAAATATATAAAATATTATATAACAATCTTAAATATTGTTTCCTTTTTATGAGTTTTTTGTGCACTCTTTGCATTATAGGCAAATAACTCCTCTTTTATATCATATCCATCCCATCCATCAGTTTCCTGTAAATCAATCCTTACGTCATGCCTCCCATCATCTGTAAAGCAATAGATGTTCTGAGCGGCTGTTCCACTTAAATTCAATGCGTTTTCACTGTAAGAATTACTCCCGACAAGGCTCGCCGATCTCGCAATATTATCACGAATCATAGTTTCATGTAGGTGCCCGCATATTATAAAGTCTATTATAACTCCTTTTGCACTATATTTAGATATTACTTTTCCAACTTCATTGCTTTGCATTCTTCCTAACTGATGGCCATGAACAACTAACATGTTTTTTCCGTTTATTTCCACTACCAACTCAAGAGCATCCCCTCTTAAAAAGTTAATATCTGGTAATAATAACCTCAACATCTCAAATATTGTAAAATCATAGTTATCAGAAGCAACCATATCAACCCATCCAAGTTCAAAATTTACTCTTGATTCATTCCCAGTAACACAACAAACCTGAACTTCTGCAATTTCATTTATATCCAATATAAAATGTTTTAATAGATGAACTCCAAGAAAAGTTGCTTTTGCTCTATTAGTTGCCATTGCAAGTTTCTCATCTAATCTTCTATCTGAGTTGATTAAATCTCCAGTTATTGCAATTAATACTTTATTTGCTTTATGGAATTTAACATACTCTTTAACTTTATAAGCATATTTCTGTAGTCGTTTTGATGCAATATCAAAATCATATTTATTTGATTCTAGCTCCACAAGCTCATTAAGGTGCAAATCAGCCAACTGAATAACTATTGCAGACTCGGTATTATGTTTCTTTTTACATAATTTAGTCTTTAGGGACTCTCTCTTTAATAGTTTTATGATTTCGGTGTTATACTCTACAAGAGCGTTCTCTTGTCTTGAATCCTCTCTAAATGATTTTCTCTCAATTCTATTGAGATCCTGAAATTTTTGTTTTTGTTTTGCAAGTCGGATATTATACTCAATAATATCTTTATCTGCAATTAAATAGTGTACAATATTTTTAACCTGTTTTCTGAGATAATCAATTGAAACATCCAGACTATATGTATCTATAAGGTAGTCGGATATTTCAATATAATTTTGTCCATTGTCAAAAAGCTCTAATATTTCGTCCTTATATTCTAAATATTTGCTTCTCAAAATTCTTATTTAGAATTTTTACCCCAATCACTAGCGGACTGTCCTACAATTAGTAATAAAGCAGTTTGCCATACTCTATCTGCAAGAGATTCATCAAGATCAAAAGCTCTCATTATTACTGGTATTACTATTCCCGAAACAGCCATTAGAAAGCGTTTGGATTTTAAGATTGTATTTAATGCATTTTTCATTTTATTATTATTTTTTATTATTATTATTATAAACTATACGATAAACCGATTGAGAAACTTCCCTCTCTTTCTCCATTTTCATCTTCCTTTAATGGAATCATATACATTGGAGAAGCTGATATTCCACTAAATAAATGGATGTACATTCCCCATCCAACATTCATGTTTTCAATCATATCTTCAGTTGGAGCTTCTAAGCTTAAGAATCCCACCCCTAAATCTTTTCTTGCAAAAAGGTTGTAATCATCTCCATCCTTAACAACTCCCATCATTGTTTCATCATTTAACGCATATCCAATACCCATGTTTTGAGTAAAGTTGGATATTTCCCAACTATCTCCATCTGCAGGAGAATTAACTTGAGAAACCACTGTAAATTGTGCAGAACTTATTAAAGTAGCACAACTTAGAACTATTGTAAAAAAAACTTTTTTCATTTTTTATTATTTTTAATTTGTTGAGATAAAATTTCAGCCTTATCTCTTAGCTGTTTAATATATCCATAATCTTGGATTAGTCTTTGTTTCATCTATGTCAATATGGCAAAAAGAATTTTTCTTTGAGATTCCAACTCTAAATGGCAATCCAAGCTCGTGAACTAATTGCAAAGCATGCCCTACAAAAAGAGCTCTCCTTACACTATCTGCAATAGCAATATCTGCCGCCAATCCTTTTAAGTGTGCAGAATTTTTTATAGTCTGGTAACCTCTCTCAGTTAAAGACTCATGATATTTTTTTGTCCGATAACCACTGGTTACAAAAAATGCAAAATCACATCTTGCTCTCAACTGGTCAATAAAGTCCAGAAATAAAGGGCTCATATTTTTCCCAGAACCTTTTTCATCTGGAGAATCAAATTCAGAAATATTGAAATATCTCATGTTGTAAAATTATAAAATAAATTATAATAAAACATTTGTTGAATGAAAGTTATTAACTTTATGTTGTTTATTTCTTGGATAATTTATAGAATTTATAGATAGTAAAAAGTATGGCCATAGAGATTGAAATCATGGTTAATACTTGATTACATTGTTCCACCATTGTTAATGCTGTAGCTCCTCCATTTGCTAATAAAACTTGAGTTGTATCTTTCATTTTTTGTTTTTAATTTTGTGTTAATGTAACCTTACCTCCATATATTCTATTGGAAGTAGCTGTTACTTTTACTAATATTAATAAATAATTTGTTGAGGTAGCAGCAACTGGAGATGATAATTCAAAAGGAGATCCATCAGTTACTCCATCCCCCAGAGAAGATCCTATTCCGTTTGTATCAACTCCACATTCATAAACTTCTACCACTTTAGATGTATTAGATCCCCAAACAGCCACTGCTGTAGCTGAGGTGCCATAAGGGATGTTAACTGTTGCAACCATTTCTTGAGCAGCATCTCCAACTTGCAAACCTGAATTTGCTGAATCCTTAAATTCTAAAGCTTCATATCCACCATCCTCATTAATTAAAAAATCTCTTGGAAGTACCTTTACATAAGTTGGATCAACTCCAATTATTTCATAATCTTCTGTTACTTCAGTTACCGTAACTGGTCCAAAAGAATCCTCAGTAACCGCCATCCCTCCAATTGTTCCCTCTGTTTTTCTTTGATATTGAACAAACAGATTATTCTCATCAATAGCAATATTTGATCCCACATCTAAACCTGTATCTAAAGTTAGAGCTTCCACAAAAAAGGAAGTTGCGTCCACTGCAGCATCTGCATAGATAGTGAAGGAAACTCCATTTATTGTTATTTTATCTCCCGCCTTAATAGCTAAAACTAATTTTCTACAATCTATGGATGTTGCTGTAGTAATTGCAGTTCCTTCATCATATTCGGAAGTTAATTGACTCACATAAAACTTATTGAGAAGTTTTTCAATATTAACATGGGGAACTAAAGAGGTGGTAATCATATTGTTATTTTTTTTAAGGAGGAGTTACCCAATTGCTAGGAGGGGCTAATTGTGTTTGTCCCGATAGAGTTCCATGCGTCAGAGTAGGAAGACTATAATGCACCTCTACCCATTGACCAGACCACTCATCATTTATTAAATTAAAAGAGCTTCTCATCATCATATATTTTTTTCCATCTGAATCTTTCATTCTTGAGCATGGATTTATAAATTTCAATTTTGTACTTCCGGAAAAATATTTATTTACGGAAGATAAAGCTGTTGTTCCGCTAAAAGTTAATATTGTTGAGGATTGGGTAGCGATAACTTCCTCTCCAATTAAAATATTTATTTTTTTGTCATAAGTTAATGCAGCCCAATCATAGGAAGATGTTCCAGCATTCCAAGTGTATATTCCCTTAGCCCATTTTCCAAACTGCTCAACATAAACCCAATTGGAACCATCCCAAACCTGCATAGTTGAATTAGTATCAGCTCCAGATCCATCTCCAAAGGGTAGCATTCCAATATTATATTCATAAGAATCAGTTCCGGTTTGTTCAACTTCTGTTGTTTGGTATTGAGTTCCATAATGTATGCCGGCGGTTTTTACAGGAACGAATTGCGAGTAAAAATAGACCCCTCCATTTAGACTGGGGCTGATTGAATCTTCATAATCAATAGCATAAAAAGTTGGAGTATATCCCCACTTATTAGATAAAGAAGTCCCAGCATAATTACTCCCTGCATTTAACAGTGGAGAGTTTTGTGTTAATCCATGAGAATAACCAGAATTTCCTTGATTATAAGCGTACATTGGCCTTGTTGCGTCATTATCATATTCTGTAAATGTATAAAATTGAAAATCCCAGCTTCCAGTAAATGCGGAATCAGTAGGCAATAAACCATCAGTTGGATCAGTATATGCATCAAAATCAACATTGTAAAACTGTTGTATAGGATTTTCATTTGAGAGAAATGGTACATACTTGCGCAAATAATCTTGATTATTAGACAATGGAAACTCTCCAACTGCTGATTGCCATTTATATTCAATTGGACTAGCCGATCTATCTTTATATAAGGTCATATTGTCAGCATCTTCCCAAGCAGAGTCAGTAGGTTTAGCTCTTATAGTAAATAGAACTTGAGTCCATAGATTTACATTAGCCGTATTAGAGGTAGTGCAATATATTTTACACCTGAACCCATCTAATTGATCCGCATCTGTTAAAGTCATTACATTATAAACTTGATCCGATTGAGAAAATTGAGTAATAGCATGAGAAGCATTATCGGTTGGCCACGTAGTTGGCAATCCAGAAACTGTATTGTGAGTTAAAAATAAAGGAAATCCATTAAAATAATTGTTTCCTGCCATTTCAGCATATGTAGCTTGAGTTCTTTTAATAGCGGGCAAAGCGTCATAAGCAGTTGTTGCTAATTTTTGCAATCCGCTATTAGTTGTTCCTGTTTCAATTTCTTGATTATAAAGAGAAAAGGTAGTTGTTCCAAAATAATCTCTATAAGTTTTAGCAGTGCCAGTATAATAAAATTCTCTTGTTGGAATATTTACAGGAGAGGTATATGGAGCGCTTGATTCTTCATCTGTACTATATTCTGCAATCTGAATAAAATGAAAAGTATGTTCCCAATAAAAAAATCTCATGTTAAAAGTTTTACATAAATACTTTAATACTTCATAGGTATTGGGAACAGTGTATTCATTATGTTCATTAACTTCATACAAATCAACCATACTGAGTTTTATTTGACTCAGAGGACAATGTTCAGATTGAGGACCAACATTCATATCTTCATTCCACCAATTTACAGCAGTTTGTATAGTGTAATTTTCCAATCCCGCTCCTGGAATCGCTTCATCAGATGACAAAACCATTCCAATATCATCTATTATTTCCTCTACCCATGTAGTTGATCCTCCAATAATTCTCCTATAACCAGCATTTGCAAAAGTATCAGCTTTAACATAAGGAAAAGTAGGAACAGCTGAAGTTTGTGTATTAGTTTCTCTTATAAATGGTTTTTCTTTTAGACCTGCAATCCCATCAACAAACACTAAAGTTGAAATATATGGATATGAAACATCTTCTTTTTTATCTAAATTTGGTATAAGATAACCAGCCCACAATAAAGATCCAGTAGATCCAAAATTTAATGTGACCCAAACATCCCTTTCTTGCCTTGAAGAAAATCCTGCTATATTGGTTGCTTGAGTTGCATTTTCAACCAAAACATCTAAAGTAAGTTTAGAAGCTAATATTGGAGAATTTTTATCTTGAACCTCAGCAGTTTCCCAATCTAATCTAATCCCATTAGAAGATAATCTCCAATCCTCTAAATCTCCACTATAAGCCCCCCAAATTCTAGCTGTATATACTGTTCCATTAGATGATTCTAAAGTGATTGTTTTTTGTATTTGTAAATCGTAATCTGGTCTTGCCATCTTATATTGTTCTTAATCGGTCTACCGCCGTATTTTTATTGGATAAATATATATCATTTCCTTTTAATACTCCTTCTACAATTATATTTTGAGATTCTCCTCCCATATGTTGTTTTAACTTATCTAAAGGTGCCACAACCTCTGGATTGGAAGCTGTTGTTCCAATACCCTCCCCAATAAGAGCGGTTGTAGGTCCGGTAACCAATCCTCCCTCTTCAAGACCTAAAACAGATAATTTTGCACCTGAGAAAGCTTTTGCAATAGTCATTGTTGGGCCTCCCAGCAATAGATTTATTACAGTCATGACCGCTAATTGAATAAGGAGTTGTTTAATGGCTGCTTTTATACTTTTAATAAATGCCTTAAAAAACTTTTCTTGACTATTAGCCGCACTCATAGCAGCACTGAACATTATATCCTTGAATAAAACTACTGTTGCATTATGAGCTTTTTGAGCCTCTGTTAATTTTTCAGTCCAATTTAACATATTTTCTGGACCTTCAAGAAGCCCATCATCTTGCCACATCTTAGTCGAAATCTTGGCATATTCTTTCATGGACTTAACTAAGGGGTCCATAGATTTGGAATATTTTGTAATATTTTTAACATCTTTATCATCTGGACCTCCTGTTGGAGTTGTTGGAGTTGTTGGAGTTGTTGGAGTTGTTGGCTTGAACTTACTCCAGAAACTTCTCGCTTTACCTGCTTTATTAATTGCTTTATATTCATCAGTAAGAGCATCAATTCTACCCTGAATATTCTGTTTCATTAGCTCTCCTTGAGCTTTAATCAATCCCCCCGCTATTGGAGCCTGACCTCCAGTTGCAATCATTTCTTCAACCTCTAAAAGCTCCATATTCAAGTCAATCAATTTTTGCCTCATAGCTTCTGCCTTAGCTTGTTTTAAGATAGATGCAGTGTAATCTTTAGTTGCTTGATCCAAACCTTCAACCTTTCCCTTAGCTATTGTTAAGCTTCCATAATATTCTGGAGATATTTTTTTAAGTTTTTCTAATGCTATTTTTTTATCTTCTAAAGATAGTCCTTGAGCACTAATTTCATCTGTAAGTAATTCAACTGCAATCTTTTCATCCAATATTGATGCTTGAGCAGTTTTTGAGATACTATCCAAATCATCCTGAGCAGTAACAAGATCATTAGTAGCAATAAAAGTATCATAGATAGCATAACCTACAGCCCCAATTGCAGCAGCGGTAGCCAACCAAGGACTTGCAACTAAAAATACTCCAACTGCTTTGAATGCTCCAGCTAAAACTCCTAATCCCATAGAAACATGGCCAATAATTATAAGAACTGGTCCTATTGCAGCTAATATTAATCCCCATTTAACAATATTATCTTTTGTTGCTTCTGACAGTCCATCAAATTTTTCAGCTAATCCAACAATCCATTTGCTAAACGCCTTAACATGAGGAATTAGCCTTGCTCCTATTTGTTCCGATAAATCACTTAATTGATTCATCAATTGTTTAACAGGACCCATCCCAGCTTTTGCAGCGGCCTCAGCTGAGCCTCCATATTGTTTCTCTAATTCTGCCAGAATAATAGTTTGTGCGTCTGCCAGTCTGTTTGTTTCAACTAAAGATTTTATTGTTGATTTCTGATCTACGGAGAATTGAATCCCCGCTCTACTTAAAGCTGATAAATTAGCAACAGGATCGTTAAGAGCTTTCCCAAGCATTATAGCTGAACTCTTCAAATCTCCATCTAATCTTGTTGCTAAGTCTAAAACTATTTCTTGAGTTTTTGCAAATTCTTTTCCTGTTATGTTTGTAAATGTCAATAGTTGAGCCGTAGCTCCTTTTAAGATCTCTTCATCTCCAAATAAAGTTGTTTTTTGTAAATCAGCAGCCATCTCTTGTAACTTCTTTGATGTAAACCCAACTTGATTTCCTGTTGATTTTAACCCCGCTTCCACTTGAGCAATTGCCTTTTGTTGTTCATCAAAAGCTTTAATAGATGCAATCCCAAGCCCAACAATAGGAAGAGTTAAGTTTCTGGATAAATTTTGTCCCGCTTTAGTTACACTCTTTCCAAATTTCTTTAGTTTCTTTTGAGCTTTATTCATTGCTCTCTCAAAAGATGTTAAATCTGCTGCAAATTTGAAATTTAAGAAACCTATTGCTTTACTTGCCATGTTCTATTCTTTTTTTATATAATTCTGCTTTATTTTTCAAATCTTCAAAATCTATTTTAGTTGCATCTCTTTCCCAATCAAATTTAATTAAATCAGTTGGTTTTACGCTTTTATTTTTTGGAAGATGAATGTTTAATAATAAACAAGTGCTCCATCTTGTGCGCTCCCAATCACTCTTTTGCCTCATATTTTCCAACTCATGAAACCCCTCCACTTTATTCCAAAACTCTCTGGGCAACATATCATAAAAATCATCAACATTCATTCCTAATTGTCCGAATGCTAGCTGTTCCAGTTTTGGCCAAGTTAGCTCTTCTTCACTCTCTTGGCCTTCGGCTTTTTTTCGTTACCATCTCCCATTGATCTAGCTAAGATTTCAAAAGCTTTTTCCATAGAATCCATGTTCCCATCGAACATGTCGGTTATATCATCTACCGAATAAGTAAATGGTTGTTTTGACGCTCTGTAACCATCTTCAATTCCGCAATATATTAAACTAAAAGCATCATTAAAAGTTAATTCTCCTGATGCTAATTTATTCAAATCATTCATTGTTGCTCCAGTCATTAAACTATACTTTCGCAGGGCATTGAATCCAAATCTAACTGCCATTTTGTGTTTTCCAATTTCTAAAATTTCGTATTTCATTATTCTAAGTTTTTTCTTTTCTGATATTAAAAGAAACCTACCCCCGCACTCAGAAAAGAAAACGCAAGGGCAGGCTCTAAAACTTCCTTGTTAAGGACTTGTGTCAATATGCTGAACTAATTCTCCAGTTCCTTGAAAGTTTACTGTAAAAGTTGCTGTATCTTCATTTGCTCCATTAATACTGATTGAACTAATCCATGCATTTCCAGTGTATTTGGTCCATCCATCTCCAGATGCCATATATCCCTTCCCCCAAACTAATTCAAATTCAGTTCTTGTGTACATATAAGTTGTAAACATATCACTTAAGGAGGTTTTAGTTAAAGCTGTTCCATCCGGCTCTAACCATGCATAGAGAGCGTCACAAGAAACATCCCATGATCTAACTCCTTCCATAGATTCTTCCCATCCCCCACTTTCTTTATTAGAGGTTGATCTTGTACTATGGTTGATGTTGAGCGTAGCATTGGTGCTATAAGCTATTAAATTTGCTACTGCTGTTCCCGCAATATATACACCTAGCTCGGTTCCATTTATTTGCCCATCACTTGCTTCTGCCATAATTTTATTTTTTTATAGGTTAATAATTACGCAGCATCAATCGTTTGTGTTAAATCTCCAGATCCCTGAAAATTAACTGTAAAAGTTGCTGTATCTTCATTTGGCCCATTAATACTAGCTGATGTCATCCATGCAGTTCCTACGTATTTAGTCCAGCCATCTCCAGCTGATTCTGTATTTCCCCAAGTTAGTGTAAAACTTGCTCTTGTATAAACATAAGCTGTAAACATATCACTTAATGTTGTATTTGAAATTGCGCTTCCTGCAGGATCTAACCATGCATAGAGAGCATCACATGATACATCCCAGCTTCTGTAAGCCTCCGCACTTTCTTCCCACCCAGCGCTTTCTTTGTTACTTGTTGAACGAGTTCCATGATTTATATTTATTGTTGCATTGGTGCTATAAGCTACCAAAACTCCTCCAATATATACACCTAGCTCCGTTCCATTTAATTGTCCATCACTTGCTGCCATAATTTTATTTTTTTATATGTTAATATTATAATTCTTGCTTCTCCTCTGAAGCTTCTATTTTTGTTTTCGTTTTCTTTTTTTCTTTCTTCTTTTCTTCTGTTCCGTAACCATTATCATCTAACCATTTTGCATATTCCTGAGTTACATCCATAATTGCTCCAGGCTGTAAAGTTTTATGAGAATTAATTACTAATGTTTTTTTTAATGTATATTTCATTTTTTTTAATTTTGTTCAATCCAACCATTATCTGGATTGTTGATTGTTTCTAATATTTCAGAATGAGAGTATATTATTTCTCCATCTAAAAAATCTGGCACCTCTCCAATAAATTTAATTATTGTTTTAGTTCCATCTAAATTATATCTTAAAGTTGCTTCAGATGTTTCAATTACCTTTTGAAAATCAACTGAATCAACATAACTTTTTTCTATTATAACATATTTTTTTTCCATATCTTTATTCTGGTACATCAGCTTGAAAATCTGTTGATGTCATATTAGTCATTGTTCCATCATTATTTCCTGTTTCATCTGGTATTGTTGGGAAGGTTGCAATTGGATCTCCAACTATTCCTCCATCTCCCATACGCCACCATCCAATCAATCCGCTATCTGCAGCAACTGTATAGGGTAATCCATCATTATATAAAGTAGTGACTTCACTTGGAGACAATTCTTTATTAAATAAAGTTACTTCATCAATATTTCCTAACCAATAATTCCCTGACTGTGCATTGTTCCCAATTGCAGCAGTAGTAAAACTTCCGATAAACGTTCCTGAAATTGTAGCAGCCTCTCTGAATATACCATCTAAATATAATGAAGCTTTTCCTGAGTTATCCCAAGTTCCCACTACATGATGCCACAACCCATCTCCCTCAATCTCATCCGATAGTATCACATTAGTAGATGATCCATCAGCAGTATAACTAAACCGTAATTCATTATTAGATGCATGATAAAAGATGCGTATATTGTTCTCTTCATCTTCAAATAATCTTATTATCTCTCCAGAAACCGCAGTTGTTTCTAACTTAAACCAAGAGGAAAAAGATCCTGTATTTTTTGCAGCACTCATGCCAGAAACTCCTAAAGCTACATAATCATCAACTCCATCAAAATGAGTAGAATAAATATTATTGAATGAATTTATTATTCTAATATTAAAATTTAATGATTTTCTATATATACCATCGCTTCCAGACATATCATCAAATACATCATCATAGCCATCAAAATTGATTGCTTGTATATTTACTCCAGCATATAATCCATTAACTCTGTCTAATGCAGTTCTTATATAGTTTGCAAGTTTTGAAGCTTCTGCATATGTTTTACAATAAGCAGAAACCATTATAGAAGCGTTATCTAATAAAGCTACAGAATCTTTTTGACCTTCTGGATCATCTGAAGTTACATCATAAATAATAAAAGGAAATTCTGAGGTTTGCTTCATTATATTAGGAGCAATCCTTGTTCCAACTAAAGATGCAACAGCTATGTTATCACTTAAAATTTTATATATTGCTTTTCCTATATCCATTTTAATATGCGGCTCTTCCCCATTTTTTCATTCTTCTTAAATCTGCTTGAACTGCTTTAATATATATTTTTTCAGCTTCTGAAAATCCATCTGCTAAAACTACTCCATGTTTTTGATTCCAAGCTCTTTGCATAAAAGGATCTGGAGTTGTCATTCCTCCCCCTCTTTTTCTATGTCCGTACTCAACCCAAGCTCCATAATAACCTCCCATATTTTTCTTAAATTTTCCCTTAACTCTTGGCCCAATATATGCTCCATGAACTCCTTTTTGTTTTGAAGCTCTTGTTCTGTAAAATTGTAGAGATTTTTTTAATGTTCCTCTTGCAATTTTTAGTTTATTATCTGGAGGATATACAACATCTTTTTCTGCAACTGGAGCTTCTTGTATTGCAGCATCTAATAAAGGAACAGTAACTTTTTTCCAAAACCTTCCCCAAACTAAGTCTTTATTAACTCTTTTAGGGAGTCCATTAAACATTTGTCCAATCTCTTTAATTCCTCTTGCTTCTACTGAAACGCTCATTAGTTATTATCTTTTAGTTTTGTTTCTATTTCTAAAAATTTTTCTCTTCCGTCTATTTCTTTAATCCCATGAATAATGTAAGTTTTAGAATCATATTCTATTCTATAAGTTCCTAAAATATCTACTCCTAAATTTCTTACATAAAAAATAACATCTGTTCCTTGTACTTGTTCTTGAGATTCTTCTTTTCTTTTACTTGCTTTCCAATCTGCATGAGCCCATAAAGTATAAAGAGTAGCATATACTTTTGTTTCTGCTCCATATCCATCTGTCGCATAAGTTGGAGATTGCACTTCAATTCTTCTATCAAGTTGTCCGATGCTTAACATACTTGAATTTTATACTGATCTAATAAGTATTGACTTGATAAAGGAAGTTCTGTTGCTGTTCGGCCTGTGATGACACTTTGGCGATTTTCGTACCAATTTCCTAAAGTTAAAAGGACAGCTTGTTTTATTCCATCTGGTACATCTACTGAATCATCTCCATAGCCAACTGTATATTCAACATAAACAGCGTTTATTCTATTTGCTAGATTTGGCAATGTTCCATCAACAGCAATTCCAATTCTTGCAGGTTTTGAAACATTATCTAAAATATAATTTGAAGACGCTAAAGTTTGCTCTGTATCATCAGAATCATAATATTTGATTTCAGCAATTGCAGAAACTGGGCTCTTATATAATGTATAAAACTCTGCCCATGTATCTGAATACTGTTTTACAATAGTGGTCATAAAATATTGATTGGTATAAATTTGGCAGGACTCAGTTGCAGCTTTAACTAAATTATCAATTAAAGTATCATCTGCAGTAGTATCAACTTTAAGAAAATCCTTAGCTTCTGCAGTTGTAAATAATGGAGTACTTGATAAAGTAACTTCTTTTAGACTTCTATACATTTTATTAAATTTAGTTAAAAAAAAGGGCCGGCTTTGAAACCAGCCCTTTTTTAATTATTACTCTATTATTTAAGCTTCGATTAAGTTAGCAAAAGCAGTCGCATTTTGACAAGCATCCCCATCAAAAAGGCCAGTTACTACCATTCTTGGCTCTCCAGTGTCCGCATTTGTATATGGATCAAAAAGGAAATCTAATCCTCCAAATTGTGCAATATGTACTTTAGAGAAATCTCCAAATAAAACATGCTCTTTGCCTGCTCCCCCACTTGATGCAACATTAGAAGAAACGAAAGCATAAAATCCTCCAATCGTTTTATCTCTCATGTCATAAGCAGCAGAAACATCAGCAACCAATTCAGAAACTTTAATAGCAGCATAAGCATCAGCATCCATTAAATAAGCCATTCTTGCACCCTCATAAGTCCCATCATTGCTAATATAAGTGTTCTCTAAAGCAGATGCAGTAGCTCCTGTAAAGGCAGCAGTTGATCCCGCAGCAGCATCAGCAAAGATTGATTGTGGTGCTGAAGTTACGTCAGCTGTATCTAGCAAAGCAGTTTCTAAAGTAGAAGCCATATTAGCAGCAATATTACTCTGTAAAGCAGCTTCTAAAGATGGATTCTGTACGATTGACTCTTGACTCATGCTCACAACAGAAATTAATTTCTTTGGAGTTAAAGTTACAGCCGATAAATCTCCCGCAGCAGAAACAGACGATCCTCCAGTTTCAGCTATCCAAGATGATGTTACTCCTGAAAATACAGGGAATTTTAGATCGTTTATTCCTCCATAAAAGTTTGCTCCGGCAGATGTTAATACTAAGTTACTCTCTAACTGATCTGTAAAACTCATTGTTGTTTCGCTATTAGTAGAAGATGTTGCCCATGCTCTTGTTAAAATAGAAGATGGAATCCCTACTCCTTTGTAAGTTTGTCCTGTATATCTGGATTCGTTTCTTGCTTCTTGATCCATTTCTTTGTAAATTCCAGAAACATTACCACTATAAGCAGCTCTCATAGCTCCTTGAAATGTAAATCTCTCCAAGTCCTTATCTTGTTTTGTTTCAACTTTTACTCCGGCTACTTTAGCAGAAGTTTTTAAGGCCTCCTCAGTTCTTTCGGCTCTTTCAATTTTTGCAGATAATTCATCTGCCTCTTTTAGAAGTGAGTCCATGCTATCATTTTCTTCTGAAGTTAAATCTCTTTCTTCTGCTGTAGCAGTTTCTTTGATTACCTCTAAAGAATCAATAACATCATTTCTCAATTCTTTCAATTCAATACTTGATTTCATTTTTTGAAAATTTTATTATTATTATTATTTTATTTTGTTCGTTTTATTAACTCTATTTTTAGTTTCGCCAACGAACGCGCTACTAAATCGTTTTCCTCTTCTTTTATTTCTTGTTTTTCTTTATACATTGCTAAACCTCTTTGAGCAACTACTAAATCAGAATCAGCCATTTTATAAGCAGGATAGGTAACAGGAGAAACATCATATAATCTATCAATAGAAGTAATGGTTCTAATATCATTCCCCTCTTCATCTGTACTCCATTCATCTTCAGCAACAGTAAAGGCAAATGAAGATTGGTTAATGTTTCCATTCTTCATATTAATAGCTAAATCTTTTCCATAAGATAAACCATCTGGAATTTCAAATTCATATTTTAATCCCTTTTCATCAATTGAAAGCTTTAAGTTTCCGGCACTTTGTCGGGCCAAAATTAAATCTTGATTATGGTTGATGAGGGCTCTTGTGTCTGATTTTTCAATAGTTTCTTCACTAATTGCAGTTGGAGATATAAATTCATAGAATCCTCCGAGATTTTCGGATCGGCTATTAAATATACTTCCATATCCAATAACCACTTCTTGGCCATCTTCTTTTGTTTCAAATCTGTTTTCAATATTAAATATTCTTTTTTCCATAATTGTATTGTTAAATTTTTTATCCCAAACTTTAATTTCTATTTTTTTATCTTCTTTTGTTAATGCTTCTTTTGCTTCTTCATGAGTATTAAATGGCATGTAGTAAATTTTTCCATCAATTTTATGTTCATGATAACCAGTACCTCCTAATTTTTCTGCTTCTTTTTCTGCTTCTTCTATATTGTCAAATAATGGTAATTCTATTCCATCACTGATAATTGTTCCAACTTGATCTCTATAGTAGCCTTCATTGTCTTTTTCAGCTTCTTCTTGAGTTTCATATTTACATTCTCCAGTTTCTCCCCATTTCCATAATCCGTTATTGCATTCCTCAGCTGGCATCTTCTTCTTCTCCTATTTTGTTAATGGTAGTCATGTTCATTTGAAGATAGTTTTCATCTCCCGAATCAATTTTATTCAAATCTTCTTTTTCTCTCACTTCATTAATGCTCATCCATCCATTTGTAATTGCAGTTTTATAATAATCTGCTCTATCTTTTACGTTTCCTCTAAGTAATCCGTTTACATTAAACTTAATATATTCTCTTCCAATGTTATTTCTTCTAAATAATTTAAGACTCATCTCCAATTCTATTTTAGAAATATAAGGCATCAAAGAATATGAAACAAATTCTTGAGATTGCATTTCTATATTATTGAACGAACTGGCACTCAGGTCTTTAAGTAAGTGAGGAGGGAGTCCAAAAATACGCGCCACTTCTTGGATTGAGAACTGCCTGCTCGATAGGAACTGGGCCTGATCTGGAGTTACGGATATGCTTTTGTACTTTAATCCCTCTTCTAACACTGCCGTTTGGTTACTACCGCTTAAAGTTCCATAATTTTTATTGAAGCTATTCCTCAATCTATCAATGGCTTGTTCCGACAATGCTCTATCTGATTCTAATATTCCACTCAATTTCCCACCATTCTTAAAGAATGTTGAACTGTACTCTTGCACATCCATCCCCCATCCAATTGCATTTTTACATTGTTCAATTGGAGAAAGTCCTGTTATTCCATCTGGTCCTGTAATCATTTTGAAATGAAGTATATCTTCTGAGTCATAAGTTTCTCCAGATTTATCAACTCTATAATAAAGTTTGTTATCTAAAACATAAGTATCAACATTCGCATAGTTTAATGGAAGTAATTCAAGAACTCTTCCATTTCTATTTCTTACAATTTGAACGTAAGAATTTCCATCTGATAACATATCCATTATAATCTTTTCGTAAAAAGTTATTTTGTTTTGATATGAATTAGGTTGATACTTAACTAAAAAAGAAAGATCAGAAACTACTTCAATATTATCTCCATTGTTTTCTCTTCTAAAAACTCCAACTGGTAAAGTTGAAATACTTTCAGAAAGTAATCTCATTGCAGCCCAAACAGCTGAAAAAGTTAATGCTGTTGTTGGAGAAACTTGAGTTGTTGGCCCAAAAGGTAAGCTGTAATTTATACCTCTCTGTTCTTTTTTCTGAGGTCTTGAAAAGATGTTTTGGATTGATTGCAGTATGCCCACTATATAATTTTTTGCAATTATACCACTATCCTAATCTTTTTTTATGTAACATTGTTTCCTTTGTTTTTCTATCTCTACAAACTCTAAAGGAATTATAATCTGAATATTTACGTTTCCCAAATAGTTCAATATGATTCTCTTCTACTGCTTCATAAGCTCCTTTTAGAGTCTTATGTTCTTTAGCTTTATCCCAAAACTCTCTCACAAATCCATCTGCTGAATAAATATATATCATAACATTAATAAACCTCTATCATCATAAATTGAATTATATCCTCCCTCAGTCATATAACATCCAAGACTCATTATCAGGGCTACAGAAAAATCTATCTTCTCAGAACTCTTCTTTTTGGATGGCTTGATATTCCCTGCAGCATCTTCTTCCATTACAGTGTTTGCTATCATCCATTTAGCAGCAGGATTTCCATCATGAATAATTTCTTTTCCTAATATTAAAGCTTCCAGTTGTTTTGATGGAGCACTCATACTAACGAATCCTTGGCCGAATGGCTCCATTGGAACTCCTTCATTTTGTAAATCAATAACTAATTGAGATGCATTCCATCTATCATAACAAATAGATTGGATTAAATATTCTTTTCCTAAGTCCAATATTTTTTGTTTTATAAAATTGTAATCTACAACATCTCCACTGGTTGCGATAATATGGCCATCTCTTATCCAAGTTACATAATCAACTTTATCTCTATCACTTCTTTTCTTTGCATTCTCCTCTGGAATAAAAAAGTATGGAACTACAATAAACTTTTCATCTTCTTTGAATAGTAAAACCAGAGCCGATATATCTCTTGTTGATGCAAGATCTAAACCGAGATAACATTCTTTATTCTTTAATTTTTGTAAATCAACATCTCCCTCACAAAGTTCCCATTCCTTTGCACCTATCCAAGCTGTTTGCGAGTCAGTCCAGATGTTTAACATTAATCTCTTGAAAGTATTTTGATATGAAGGAACATCAACAGCCCTTTGAGATTCTCTTCTCATATATTCTTTCCGTAAACTTATTCCATAGTTAGGATTGGCTTTTTTCCATACCTCTTCATCTGTAATATCATCATCTAACTCAGCTTCATAAATTGCAGAATAGAAACTGGAATCTTCTATTAGTTTGTTTTGAACTTGCTTAGCATAGTTATAAACCTCCCATCCTATTGAGTTTTTATTGTAACCAGCAGTAGTTATACTAATAAAAAGAGGTTCTATTCTAGCACCAGTTGAAGTCAAAAGCGTATCATATAAATCTCTATTAGGTTGAACATGTAATTCATCCATGATAACACACCCAGCAGAATATCCATGTTTGGTTTTTGAGTCTGAAGAAATAGCTTGAAAGAAATTACCTTTACTTTCGTTTGTAATTGAGTTTCTAAATACTTTAGCTCTTGATGAAAGTTCTTTATTTTGCAATACCATATTTGAAACTATTGAAAATAAAATATTTGCTTGACCTCTATCTCCAGCTGCAGCGTACAATTCGTTTCCCCTTTCCTTTTCAGAAAACAAAACGTAGCAAATAATTGAAGCCGCTAAAGTTGTTTTCCCGTTCTTCCGTGGCAATTGTATAAGAGCCGTTCTATATTTCCTCAATCCATTCTCTTGTTTCCATCCAAATAAATCTCCAATTATTTTCTTTTGCCAATCTTCTAAAAGTAAAGGCTTCCCCGCTAACTCTCCTTTTGTGTGAGTACAAAAAGTTTCAATAAATCCGATAGCCTTTGAAGCGGCTTCTTTGTTAAAATAAAACTTAGTCAAAATAATTATTTATCTGAGTATTGTTAGTAGTAACTGGAGCAGCTATTGAAGCTCTAGCAACTGGAGTTAATCCAAATTGAGCAGCTAATTTAAGACTGTTATTTAATGCATCATTTTTCATTTTAACTAAAGGAGATGCTTGGCGTCTTAGAACTGTTCCCTCTGATGATTGAAACTCATCTATTCTGTTTTCTTTTCTGAGCTTCATTTCACATTCCAAATATAAACTTATCTCATTTGCATAAGCTTCAACCAATCTAAGATCAACTGAGTACAACATTTCAAGATTAAATAGTTGAGTTGTAACTTTTACAAATTCTTTTTTCCCAATTTCAGAAAGCCAATCTGGAGCAGTTGGAATATCAGAAACTAAATCTACAACCATTTCGTTTTCAATAGTTCTACTTTTCTCAAGAGTACCTTGCATCTCCTTTATTTTTGTTGGTGTTTTCTTTCTTCCTTTACCCATTCTTATCATTTTCTGCCTTAAAACTTGTTCCAAAACCCTCACATTTATCAACGTCTTTCATGTAGTTTCCACATTTACATTTGGCTTCTTTTACAATAAATTTTTCTTTTTTGAAAACTAAAGTTTGTTTCAAAATATTTTTTTCACACTTGCATTTTTTACATCTAAACTTAGTCATTATTGGTTGGTTTTAGTTTGAACTTAAACTGATATCATAGTAAAGCTGTAATTTTACGGATAGCTATAGTTAAG
>VTLG01006061.1_pt1 | contig 25032 bp, 26 predicted proteins | sample 4694571 | NCBI WGS metagenome assembly VTLG01 (sample SAMN12604809, study PRJNA352737) | marine metagenome | biome: ENVO:00000447; feature: ENVO:00000209|ENVO:00000569|ENVO:01000036; material: ENVO:00002151; isolation source: viral sequences binned using virsorter ...
TCATCAAGTTCAACTTCTTCTTTAATACCAAGTTGTTTTGCTACATCTTTAACATTTTTTGCATCTTTAGGATCACGATAATCTTTTCCCACCATATCTTTTAACCATTGTTTGACAATATCTCTTGCATCACGTTTCGGGTTTTCTTTACCAGCCTTGTACAACTCATCATGCAATTCATCGTCACCAAAAATACTATACAATGCAGAAGACGCATCGTCACCCTCTTTACCCAATGGTTGGGGTTTCCTCATAAAGTCCTTTGCCTTTTTGATATCCCTTGAGTTTGATGGGAAAGCCCAAGTACCTTCTTTAATTTCGGTTTCTTCTGCCTGAACATAACCTTTCTTCTCATACTTCGGCCAGTCTTTCTTATCAATGACTTTAACATCACCGCCCTTAGAAACCATCATTTCTTTCTTGGGGTCTTTTAACTGACGAGCTCTTTCATCAAGGTCAACTTCTTCTTTTTTCAGTTTATTGATTTCAGCACCTTTCATATTGTGGTCTTTAATCAAACGGTTTGCAGCGAGAAGGGATAAGAAATTAATATCTGCTTTAACAATTTGAATCAACTGTTCTTTATTCATTTTGTCGAGAACACCGAAAAGTTTCTTTGCTGTAGGTGAGGTGGGGTCAACCTTCGTTAGAGTTGAATAAGATTTTTTCAGTTTGCTAATCATGCCAGCACTAAATCCAGCAGCCTCATCCATCTTTTCTAATTTTTCTTCTTCAACGGATTCAGATTTAGCCTGTTTAGTTGCTGTTGCAAGCTTAACTTCTTTCCAACGTGAACCATAGCGGTCTTTGAATTCCTCATCAGGTAATTCTTTCGCTATTTCCTCACGGCGTTTAAGTTCTGTATCAGATAATTCTCTTTCTTGGATTTGCAACTGTTTGTTGTCATACATCCTTTGGAGAACTTGTCCCATTGTTTCTCTATATGCTGTCATTTTTTTATCCCTTATTATTATTTATGAACTACCATGCTTTGCATGACCAATATCTTGCTTTCCATTTTGGGCCAGGATTATCGCAATTATGTCTTGCACGAAAACTTTTTCTTCGTGATGGTATATCTTTTTGAATTTGCATATCAGGGTCACCAAATTCTACCTTAACAACATTTCCCTTTGCATTTTTTACATACACCTTAGATTTTTTAACATCACCCTTTGTGGGTTTATTTAGAGTAACCTTACGTCCTTGATACTCTGCAGCCTCTTCTACTTCACCCCATTCATTTAAATCTGTTTCTTCTGGTACACAATTAGGAACGTCTTTACCCTTCTTCTTTTTCATTCCAACTTGTTTGTATCCATCCCAACAAGGGCCATCCTTTTCAGAAATGTCTGAATCTTTATACTCTGGTTCCTTTTTCTTCTTTTTAAGAAAAGTAACCGTTGGGTAATCACTTTCTTTTAAATCGTCATCTTGTTTGTGTCCACCCTTTAGAAAAGAGTTAACTCTTGCCATTGCCCATTGTTGTGGGGAAGTTACATTAGGTCTTACAGAGCCTGGATTGGTTTTATATGCGCCCATTCCTCTGTCATAAACCTTTTTAAGAGTAGCGTATGTATACTTTGATTTTTTTGCTTTATTCTCTAACCCCTCAATCTTTTTTTCTTGTATCTGATTTACAAATTTCTTAAAAGAATGTTGCTCTGGTATATACTCAGCATTTAACTCTTTAGGTAAAGCACCCTTCTGTACCAACTTATTAATATACATAATAACTGCTCTGGGTGACATTCTATATTGTCTTGCAACTTCTGAAGCCCAAGCACTTGGATGTTTTTTATGTTCTTTATCTTTCATACCAGCAACATAATCTTTTACAACTTTATCGTATCCTCTAGGGTGTGTTAACTGGTCAATTTTAGCCATAACTTTTCTATACCAAGCCATCTCATCAAGATTATCTTCACGCAACCGTGGTTCCCTACGATTCTTCGATGGGTCTTCATTGCGTAAATTATCAGGGTCATTATTCAGTGGGTTGTTGTCCTTGTGTCCTACATCTTTACCCTTAACTGCTTTATCTCCCATTGCCCTACGAGCTTTGTTACGAGAGGAGCGGCGTTCAACTTGTTCTGGTTTACTATGGTAATTATCATATTCCTTACGATAGTTTCTTTCGTCTATAGAAATCTCATGCAACCAAACTTTGTGTATCTTTCCATCTTCATCTGCAAATGAAAGATAGTTTGTTCCACGATTAACAACCTTGCCAGTATACCCGTTTGCTTCTACTAGGTCACCTGTCTTCCATATTTTACCTACAAGATACTTGTCACGCAATTCTTCAAAGGTATTCATCTCTCCCATATCACGGCGTTCACGAATACCCATGTGTTTGCGAACATCAAGATATAGTTTCTTTTTCTCTGTATCTTTAATTGTATTTGGTATGCCCATTTTAAACGAATCAAAGTCACCATCTGCAGCTGCTTTTCTCATTTTAGAAGCACTCATGCCCGTAACACCTTCAGCATCAGGGTCACGCTGGCCTGCGTTAACAACTTTAAGACTATTGAAATCGTATATGATTTTACCTTTTCGATCTGGTTTTCCATTATACCGTTGTAATAGTGTATCGAATTCCTTAACCCTATCACTACCAGCAACCATTATTAAATCAGTAAACCCCTCTTTATATAATTTTTCTGCAATATGAATAACGGTTTTTGCTTCTTTATCTGCAACTATGTTCCTTTTATATTTGGGAAACATTTTACGCATATATGCAATCTTCTTCGCATGAGGCAATGGGTCTTTATCGCCTGTACTGTGTGAGGGATAAATTCTAAATGGTGCAGTTCCAGCAACCTCTTTTACCTTTTCAATAACCTTTTCATGACCAATTGTCGGAGGATTAAATCGTCCAAAACTTATAACGATTAAACCAGAACCTTCGATCATTAAGTCTTTAAAACCAAATCTCATTTTAATGCCTCTTTGGCCTTAGCAATACGACTTGCTTCTTGGCCTCTTAATTTAATAGTAAGTTTCTTGGAAATTTTATCTATCTTATTACCATACTTTACCATCAAGAGCTGGTCAATCTTAACCCTCTGTTGAACAGACATATCCTTGTAGCCAGGATAAAACTTATCTCTGAATTGTTGTATGGTTTTTTTACGAGCGAGTTGCATGAGTTTAGCGGGATTACGCATCTTTAATGCGGCCCTCTTCTTCTTCATCTTAAAAGAAGAAGACTTCGCAAGTTTTGACATGCGCCGTGCTTGTTTTCGTCTTTGTACAGCCGTAACTGTTTTTTCGTAAAGGTTAGATAAAGTCTTCATTTGTCCCATGCCTTTATAGCGGTGAAATTGTTAAACGAGAACTCCATTCGATCTACTAGTTTAACTGCTCCACCAGATACCCTATCAATAGCAACAAAACCTTCTGGATTTGTCACCTTAAAACCATTTTTAGTCTTAATAAAGGTATCTGTCAACTGCTTAACACTATTTAGTTTTTTCACGATTTGCATTTTTGCGTCAACCAGTAAATTCTGAAAGGTAATTACCTGTACTAGATTACTAGTATGTTTTTTGACTTCCCGTACATATTCCTTTTGGATATTTTCATACTTCTTCTTACCAGCATCAGATTTGGCCTTATCAATCTGTTTCTGAATAGAATCAGATACCCACTTCTCATATCCCCTTGCATGTACGGCGGGATTATTAATTTTCTCACCAGCACGAACCTTACTATTATTATATGTTTTAAGAGATGCACCGGCCATTGTACCTGTCATACTCTCCTGTAGTTTAATAAAGGAACGTAGTTTATTCGCATTGACACGCTGAAAAGTTTTACCAGTTTGTGATAGTACCTTTGTAATTGATGCAGTTTCTTTCTCTGTAAATGTAGATTTACCAGAAGTATCTTTATATGTTGCATCATCCATCCACACAGAACTAGGTGTTTTTAACTTAGATATATCTGCACCAAAGGATGCTTTCATAGCCTGTAGTTCATCTCCTGTATATGTGGTGTGGAATACAATTCCAATCTTAGCTTTGTTGATTTTCTTTCCCAAGTCAGAGGTTTTTGGGACGGCATAGACAATTGTATTTGGTTGGAAGGTGTAATAATCAACATCGTCAATATTATCATCTTCGATATCATCCGTAAACATAAGGTCGCCTTGGAGTACATTTTTAATACCTAACTTCGATAATTCTGCGAGAGCGACCTTAAACTTTGAATTAAGTGTACCTGACAAATCGTCATCTATCTCTGCATTTGATTTGTATAATTTTGGCTCTTTATTAAATACTGATTTCTTTGCAACGAAAAACTTATCATCTGCTGGGTCTATACCACAAAAGATTGCAGGCGCACCGTCCCATTTGACCGTCATATTGACACTGGAACGAGAACCACCCGCCAACATGTCTCTTAGTGACCGTAGAAAGTTAATTGCAGCCCTACCACCATCTACACCGAAATTGATAATCTCATCTTCCAGATGTTCTAGATGTAAGTTCTTACCGCCTTTGTCTTCTGTTAGTTCTATAAAACTAATCATTTTCTACTCTTTAAATAAATTCTTAAAATTAGGAGTTACAATACATTGAAATTGTGGATTTGCTGAATATTCACCCTTATACCTTATCTCTAAATCTAATATATCTTTACCAGCATCTGTTATAGTATAAAAGTTTTTAGCTGCAGTAGCTCCCTCTTGATATGCATTAAGTTTTGGTTCACCTTTTCTTCCTTTAGTTCTAATTAATTTTAATTGATCCCTTTTGAAAACATCACTTAAAACTTGTATTGTTTGTGGTAAATCTTTCACATCGGCTTTTTCTGCAACGACTTCTTCTCCTTGTAATGTTCCAATACCAGTAAGAAGATAAAACTCAAATTCTGTTCCAGTTTGTGTGATTTTTTCTGGCATATCAAACTTCAAAACAAATTTTAGAAAATCTACCATAAATTTATTGGCATAATCTCCACCCATTAAAATAGTATCGACTTTTTTAAAGAAAACATTTTTACCAGATTTTACATAACCATCCATTTTTTTCTTGGGAATATCTTTCATATAACGAGTAACAGATTTTTCATTTCTTTTTCTTGTACTCCAAGGAAGTTTAAGAACTTCTGATGTACTTAAATTATAATGTTTTTTAACAATAAATTTAAATAGAGCATTTTTTGCTGATTCAATAACAGACATTTCAGCATCACCTAAAATATTAGAAAGAAATGACTTATCTCCTGTTATGGGTTTATTAATTAGAGTTGGGTCTAAATCCTTACTCTTGGCCTTCTTCTTTAACGAAAACCCATAAAATACTTTTCCGCTTTTTACAACAATATCTGATGAATTATAATCTCTAATTCCAGGCACATTTGGATTTAAATGTGTAATATCTTCATGCCAACCTTTACCTGTCCAATATGCTTTACTAGTAGTTCCTACAATTTCTCTAATTGCATTTGCAGAAGAAATTGCTGTTCCAAGGTCTTTAAAATTATTATTAAATTGCTCTAACAATTCGGGTCTAAGAGATGCGCCTTCTACGTTATTAAATTTGTCCTTTGCCTCATTAATTAATTCAATAGCATCAACTGATGACATTTTTTCTGGAAACTTCTTATTCATGAGACACAATGCAGCAACCATTATTTCTTGTGTATTTTCGTGTACCCGTACTGTTCCACCACTACCTATACTTCCTGTACCATATTTTTTAGAGTGTAATTTTAAATCTGTGCCTTTATCCTTCAACCAATTGCTTATTTCTTCAGCATGGCCAGCATTTTCATAATCTCTATGAATTTTCAACACTCCCTTTTCATTCGCAATTAGAGGAATGTCTACACTTTTTAATTTTTTTAGATACTTAAAAAAAGATTTTAATTGATTTAAATCTTGATTTGATGTTACATCTTTTGGAATATCAGAATCATCAACAATTCCAATACTAAATGCTTCAGATAGAAAATTCTGAACTTTATCGACATGGGGAATATATGCTTCAGAACGAGGCCTTAACTGTCGAACATACTGCTGTAGTGGCATCCAATTTCTCCATGTATAAACTAATTTTAACTATTTATAAAAGAGAAATACTTGGTTAACCGTACAAAAATTCTTTTCCAGCGGCCTCGTTGAGTTTTTCCATGACTTCTTCTGTGAAGTATGTTTCGGGATTATTTAGAATAGTTTTCCCAAATTGTTTAGTCCCGTCAGGCAACTCAAATCGTGTGGATACCTTCTTAAATACACCACACTTCTCGGCAAGGTCAAGTAATCCATAATATCGGTCTAGTCCCTTATCATAGGTCAAACGAACATCAACCATTTTATTCTCCACTGTCAACCGTGATTTCTGGTTCTTACAGTGAATAATATTACCGATAACCTCTGTACCGTCTTTCTCTTTTTTCTTCGATAGGTAAATGATAGATGATGCTGCATATTTCAATCCAGAACCACCACCCATTTCTTTTTGTGGGAACATTGAACCAACAACATCATATGTATGGTTCGTAACCACCATAGGTACTTTCGCACGTCCTAACTTCAATGTCAAGACCCTAAATGCAGCTTTAAGAACCTGTGCCCGTGTCATGTCCCGTGTCTCTTTACCTTCGGCAGTATCTTCTACTTCTTTGGTTGTAGACAACATACCCAAACTATCTAGACACATAAACAACGGCTTCCTGTCTGCTTCATTTTGTGCAAGATATGAATCCAGAACTTTAATTGCTTGTGTACGAAACTCCTGTACTGTTGTAACAGGCATAAGAAGCATCCTATCAGGGTCAATACCACGATTAACAATCAAGTCTTTGGTTAATGCAGATTCACTTTCAAAGTAAATCACACCAGCATCAGGATTTGCATCTAGAAAATTCTTGACAACTCCCATAAGGAAAAATGTCTTACCTGTTGCACTTTCACCAGCAAGTGCCGTAATCTTATTTGATGGTAAACCACCATAAATCGAACCACTTAAAAGAGCATTAAAAATATAACTTCCTGTATCAATAAAACTATCAACATCACCAGCTTCTACACCATCTGTAACTAATGAAGCATATTCATTACCAACCTCTTTCACCACACTCTTTAAAAAATCACTCATAATTTAACCTTTTTCCTATTCTGTAAATGACCCCAACCAATATCTTCTTTTGACTGCCCATGATATTGTACTGCATGAAAGTTATCTATCAACAACTGATTAATAGTTGATTGCCTGTCATTAACGCTATCATGTGCAACAAATTCGCCTAGAATACGGCCGAACTTACCTCGACCATCTAATTTTGTTTTTAAAGTTTGTTTAGTACCAACTGGTAAATATGATTTTACAAACTCTTTAGCTGCATTACCATATTTCTTTTCTTCTAAATCTCTTGTCCGACTTTCTGGTGTATCCACTCCGTATAAGCGAATACGTTGTTTCTTTAACCACATATCAAAACCAAGGTCAATGTCTACATCTACCGTATCGCCATCAACCACTCTTGTAATAACACAACTATATTCATGCACTATTCATCTCCCACATATTGTTTTAGATTGGGGGGTTTATAATTAGGGCCTTTAATGACCTTCCCATCTTCTCTATATATGGGTTTACCATCCTCTCCCAATTTACTCATATTGGATTGGTGTACTTCCCGAAAACATTCTTCAATGTCAATTCCAAACGAATGTGCCATACCATAAGTTACATAGAGAATATCACATAATGCATCTGCTACTCCTTCAAGGTTACCACCCCATTCATAGACTGCTTGTTTCAGTTCATTGAATTCTTCATCAATCAAATCAACTCGCAAGTTCACAGTGTCATCATCTGGCCATTCTGGTTTATCTTTAACCTCTTGACCAAAGGCTTCCATAAATCTCCGTACCTTTAGAGCATTAGTAAGATATTGCATTGGATACATCTCCTTCTCCTATACTTTAAAATCGTCATATTTACCAGCATCAGTTTTATCAAAAACGGATTCGGTGAAATTATCTTCTTGTCCACTGTCCACCAAATCTTGTTCAGTTGAAGAAACATCAAACAATTTCATTTTTGCTCGGTCAATACCAAGTACAAACCTTTTAGCAATAGTTGGGTCATTATACCTGTTCTTTAATTGCTTGACTGCAATCTGATTCAGTTCTTCTAACTCTTCATTACTAATGAGCGCAAACATGAAATCGGCTGTCGCAGGCAAGCCAAAACTTTCACTCGTATCTTCAAGACCAATATCTGTGGAAGTGAAACCTGATCTAGTGGTTTGTGTTGCCGACATAATTGGAACATTTGTTTCAACCGCCAGTCCTCTAAGTTCTTCGGCAACTGCTTTAATGTACATATACGAGTTAACATTTTGTGCTCCTTTGAATCTACTGGACGCACATATGTTTAGATAGTCCACAAAGATAATATCTGGTTTGAACGTCTTCTTAATTGCGAGTTCTTTGATAAGTCCTCTAAAGTGTGCAGTATGAGCTGATGCTGTTGGATATTCTTTGACAATCAATTTACCAGAAGTCTTTTTGATAATCTTAGCAATCTTATCATCAAACATTTGTTTAGGCAATTCATGTAAATCATCAATACTAATATTCATCAAGTTCGCATCAATACGTTCTGCAATTCTTTCTTCAGCCATCTCTAGAGTAATGTATAAAACATTCTTACCTTGAGACAAACAGTTAGCTGCAAAGTGACACATGGCGAGACTTTTCCCAACTCCCGTGCCGGCGAGGGCAATATTCAGTGTCTTAGGTGGTAATCCACCCTTTGTAATTTTATTGAAAAATTCCAAATCGAAAGCTATCTTTTCCTCCACCTTATGATAATATTCAAATCTGGCATCGCCTTCTTCTAGATAATCATGACCAACACGGTTATCAAATCCTACTGCAAGTGCATCTGTAAGAATACTAGGAATTGCATCAGCAGTTCTCTTCTTGTCCTTACCATCTATAATAGAAATTCCGGCTACTATAGCATTGTACACCGCACGGCCTTGGCACCAGCTCTCCGTCTGGTCTACTAACCAATTATAATCAACATCAGTTGGTTTTAATGTTTTAATTACCTCGACTACTTTCTTATAGTCGCTTTCATTTAAATCTTTTCGACCTTGTACTTCAATCTCAAGCGAAGTTTGTGTAGGAATTTTGTTATATTTGTCTACAAATTTCTGTATCTCTTCAAAGATTGTTCTTTCAGTTTTATCAGAAAAATAATCACCTTTTAGAAAAGGCAAAACTTTACGAGTATATTCTTCATTCGTGACTAATTGTGTAAGTGCTGTTCGTTCAATTGTCTGCATGGTCAAGATTATCTTCCTTTAATTGCTCATCTAGAATATCAACCAAAATATCCCCGATTAATGTGAAAAACTCTTCATCATCAAAAGTTTCTCTCAACAAACCATTAGGGTCTACTATATCATATTCAAACTTAAAAGGCAAGTTCCCTTTCTCATCTTCAGCTTCGGCTACAGATATTCGGCCATACTTGATGATAACTCCATCGTAAATTCCGTTGCGAATACCCACGCATGTCCAGTTTTGGCCTTCTTGTGTTACAAATGTATATCTCTGTTTAATATCGCTCATTCGCTCCCCCATACATATTTGGGATATTCATCTAAAACATCATATATGTTAGGATGTTTCATTAATGCTCTACGATATGGAGTCCATTTAATGCCTCTACCCCATCCGACAAAATCCATTATTTCTTTTTTTGTTACAGGGCCTTTCTTAATAAATTCTATAATCTCTTTCAATTTATCACTATCGCCCATTACTTTTTGTCGAGCAAGTAAATCATCCATATACTCACTCATTTTAATTATCTCATCTTTATACACCATAGATGATACAAAGTCAAGTGCCTTTTTCGCTTCTTCATTGCGATATTTTGGGTCATCTAGGTATGTGTTTAGCATTGTTAATGCTTCATGGTCATTATCAAAGAAATCCCCTTCTGAATACAACTCTTTATAATATGTATCATTGTACATAATAAAGGGAACACCATTCATCATACCGTCTGTTGTCGATACACTCCATCCACCATACTTCTGTTTAGGTGAAAACCCAACATAACATTTCTGTAGTTGTTTATAGTACCAATCTTTATCGCCTTTGTCGGTAACAACATATTCACGATTAGACTTACCAAGCAAAGGAACCCACACTTTAAAGTCTTGACGCATTTCCCACAATTTATCTGTAACAGCAATAAACTGTTTAAAATGTTTGTAAGTATCAGGCCTATGATTAAACACAATAATTTTCTCTGGCGTTTCATTTATATCTGATACAATGTCTTCTTTATTAACACCTAAATGCTGAACTGTCAAGATAGAATCTAACTTTTCTATGGTAGCATCATTAAATGTTTCTTTCGCCTGTTTCAAAACCATTTGTTTCTGGTGTTCTGTATTCAGATAACACCTATCATATTCTAATAGTCCAGTGATATTTTGTAAGAAACTATCTTTTGGCCATGCAACCACCTCACGCAAATCCCACCAGTGACAGTATCCGAACACTGGCGGCATGTGGTGTGTCACATTATATAATACATTTTTGAGAGCGTGTGTATGTTCTGGTAGATGAGACATAACCAAGTCAAAGTCGTTTACCCTATTCAACATCTTTTGTAGTTTGGGTACGTCCACATGGGAACGCATTGTTGGTGGGTATGTTGGCATCGGCAGATACCACTGTGTCACGTTATCAAATGCGAGTGATGGAACTGGCTCAGGGAGTATCATATAAAACCAAAGGTCATCACGAATCTCATTCAATAGTTTGATTTGATTCTTGATGACTTGGATATAACTATCCTTCTCCAAATTTTCAGAGAATGTAATATTTGGATATACCAAAATTCGTACAGTTTTCACATTTTTTTCTTCAAGATTAAATAGGTTCATTATTTTTTAACTAACCTTTTTCCAAGCGTCAAAATTATCCCAATGAAGTTGTATTGGTAATGTAGGATCAAGCATATTTTTGTACAGCAGTTTATAGAAAGGTTTCCACTCATCATCCCAATTTTCTTCAGCTGTAGGAGTAGGGTGATGAACTTTAATAGTATAATGTCTTGTGACTTTAGATATTTCCTTCTTCTTTAATTCGTTTGCATCTCGCCATTCTTTTAGTTCTGGCCACTGTCTATAGACAGCGATTTGTGGATCACCATGATCGAAATTTAAGCTTGAAACATATTTGGCAATACTGTATTTATTTTTCCATTGAGCTTTTTTACTATATGTATCATTACCGTCTTTGTCTTTTCCATCAGGGGTTTTATATTCTTTATCAATACCAAATTGAAGTTCAGTCTTACTATATTGTTTGAATTTATATCCAGGCCTAGTTTTCTTTCTAATATCTTCATCTTGTTCCCATTGTTTATATACCTTATTTCGTATTGCTTTTATTTCTCTTATGGAATATCCCCAAGTTTTCACCTCATCTGCTAAAGACGGTGAATCCATTACAGCTCTTTCATTTCCCGATTTGAAGTTCTTTTTAGAAATCATGTCTTGGAAATTAACTAAATAAAATTCTTCTACATCTTCCTGAGGCGTTCTCAAAGAATTAAATTCAACTGGTTTATTCAATCTCTTTGATAAGTAATCCAATTCATCCTTGGTAAATCGTCTCCAAAACCACTTAGGAATATACAATACACATATCTCAGAAAACTTACCACTTTCAGAATCATGTCCAGCAACAACTGTATGGTTTTTATCAAAAAGTTGATGTTCACCCTTGGCATAAAAATCCATTAGCAAGACTACTGGCTTCCAAGTCCTCATATTTCCTCTTGTAGACATACCTTCTCTATCCACAACATCTTCATCAATATCATCAATTAATTTAAGTCTGTGCTCTTCTATAATATCAAAAAATCTGCTTTGTCGAAATTTTGCCTGTGGAAATTTTGCAGTTGGAACACGATATGTATCATATAAGTTGTTTATAGTATCTAAACGAACTTCAAAAAAAGGATTTTTCCATAGTTCCGTATCTTCATTCCAAGCGGTATCTTTTACAATTTTACCGAAACCCTCATCAAGCAAATATTTCCTACCATGAACATTATACAAAGGGCCACCGCCACTCATCTTATCATTTAAACATTTTGGATCATCTTTACACTGGTGTAACTGTTCGGCTTCCCAATACCAAGGATCATTTGGGGATTTTCCGAAATGCATTATCAATGTTCTATGAGGAACTTTATTACACTTTTTTAGAAACTCCTTGGTTTTCTTAGAATGATGATACTGACCATCATCTGGCTTTGATGTTGAACCAGTGTAATAGGTATCATCATCAAATTCAATTTTATAACCATAACCAAATTTTACTACATCTGGTCTTTTGACCATTAATACAAAACTCATTTACTTCCGTCCTTAAAAGCTTTTCTCCAGCGATATTTAATATCAATTACATCACCGATTACATCTCGTTTAATTGTTTTATTGCCATTCCAGCAATAACTTGGATATTTCTTTATTAATTTCTGGTGTTCTTCATTATACATTTTTGCATCTCTATATTCGGATACACCACCTTCTTGCCACCATAAAGATTTAATACAAAATATATCATTCAATCTCAATTGATATCCATGAAGCAAAAACTCTAACTGCCACATACTGTCTTGTCCAACCTTTACCATATTCCAATCTATATCATCAAAGATTTTATCTATATGTACACCATTAAAAAAATGAAATGATTTTCCAGCCATATTTGTTCTAGTTCTAATCCCTACGGGTGGTTGTGATTGTTCCTTAGAAGAAACTTGTATTATAGGTTGATGGGGCCTATAACTATCTCCATTATCAAACAAATCATTAAACTCTATAAACATTTCATCAAAATCAGATTCTTTCATTAACCGTTTTGAACCATCCATATCACTTTCAGTTTTTACTTTTACCATGTTAGGTTTAAAATCAACATATCCATCAGGTGCTTCTTTAATATATTTTTGATTTCTACGAAAAAATACAACATCATCATCTACTATACAAAATCTTTTATTTCTATTATTTGCAAATATATGTGTTCTAGTTAGTGTCAAACCAATATTGTCATCAACTACCATGTATTCGCAGTCATAATCATACAAATCTCGTTCTTGCCTTTGTACAACCATAACTACTTTTTCTTTGTACTTATCTGGCAAGCTGTTGAACGTAATTTGTTGGTCAACTCTACGGAATGTGGGTATATATATTTTCATCTGATAATATCAATCGTGTTCATTGTCTCGGAGCTCCAAACCTCAAGTTCCTTACGAACTCTTCCATCTGAAACTATATTATTATATCGTTTAGTTGCTTTTTTCTTCCACCACTTAACGATAGCATTAAGTTCAAACTTATCATAGCTTTCACCTTTTGTCAAGGTACTTTCTTCACCCAACAAAACTTTTTTTACATTAGAGAAACCATACTCACTCATATAAAAGCGCTTCTGAGTTGTAACATCACTTGCTTTTGCAATCTCTTTTGAAAATATCTCATATGCTTTCGTATCATGTTTTGCTAAACTTTGTTTTACGATACCGACCATCTTAGTTTGCATTTTAAGTTTACGACTTGAAGCCCCTTTATGAATAAGTTCCTCGCCGTCATTCTTTTCAGTAAACCAATCTTTTAGTTCTGGATAAATTTCTTCACCCAATGTCAATAGAAACTTAGATTGAGTATCACCCTTGTACCTTAGATATGGACGCATACCATCATACATAGACGCACCCTTCACAGAACCATATAAAGATGAAGTCTCAAATAAACAAAATTCTGTATCATATTTCTCATTTAACATTCTACGACTTGCATGGGAACAACAGATGGCCGCAAGTAATTTACCACCAAGATAATTAAATCCAAATGGTTGTACGGGCACGATATTAAATCCCATAATCGCACGTTTATTAAATATTTCTAAATTAGGCACACCACCTAAGAAATCATTGCGTGGTTTAGAATTAATTAATGGAGAACCAAATCGAATAAATCCAACTATAGTATTTGTGTTAGTTTCTTGTACTACAAGTTTCAATGTCTTGCCAGGATTTTCATCTGGTGAAAAGGAAGCAACTTTTTCTATCATTGCATCGAATGTTTTATTGGGTATTGCAACTACCTTGAAATCCATATCTTCTGGGCTCATATCATAGTCTTGAAACATATCATCTTCAAGACCCATACCAGGCAATGGAGTTGGCAAATCCTTTACACGTTCAATCTTTCTCGCACGAAAATAATCATCTATACGATCAAAATCACGAAAGTAGTTCATCAATTTTGTTGCAGCATAAACTGCATCTTGCTTTTCAAGTATCAAAAGAAATCCTCAAGTGTTCCTTGTAATCCATAAGTGTCATCAATTAACCAATTAATTTTTTCGCAAATGAAACGTAGCGGTTCTACAAAACTCTTATCGAACTGTGTATCATAGTCTATATGGTCAGAAATGTCAAGTTCCTTTGGGATTTCTGTCATAAAAGAAAATGCAGATGATTGATATATGTTGGGTTGTTTCATATGAACGAAGCGGCACTTATCTCCATTTTGAATTTTAATATACTTTCCATGTAACTTCTCTTTTTCCAGAAGCCAGTTGTAAAGTATGGCTCCCTTAACATGGATTGGAGCTCCACGAGCAAACAAAGATGATTCACCTCTGAATTTATCTATACCATTACAACTTCGGGGATATGCAATATCTTCTGGTGGTAATGTCATGAACTCTTCTCTAAACTCCTGTATAAAGGTATTTAGCATTTTCTCATCACCACTCATAATAATCTTGAGTGCTTCTTTAATCTTTGCTCGACATGGAGCAGGCGTACTTGACTTAACTGCTTCGATGCCCATAATCTTTAGAGTAGGTTCCTTGAAACGAACACCTTCCATATCATGTAGATTTAGAATGTATCTTTTCTTTGCTGTCCATATACCTTTGTCTGCAATTGCCTCACGCCCCATTTCCATCTTTTGTTCATATGCGTTAGTTACTTTGGCAAGAGCTTGATAACTTCTATCAATAAATGGTTCCAACTTCTCTTTTGCAATCGTATCCAAGAAGGTGACAATTTTTTCAATTTCTGCTCCCTCTGGATACACTTTACTAACCAACTCGTCAAAAGAGATATAAGCCGAATCTGTATCGCTTGCAATAACGTAGTCCCTGTCTTTTGTTTCCAAGAGTTTGTTAAGATAAATGTTAAGAGCTTTTTCAATCCACCGTATAGAAAGTTGCCCACTAGTAGTAATTGCTGTAGCAACCATAAGGTCAAAATACCTAAACCAATTATTACCAATTGCCCCATAAGCAGAATTAAGTGAAATCTTCTTTGCCATTTGGATGTTGTTGTATCGGGAAATCTTTTTGAGGAGATTTCTATCTCCACTGTTCTCAAACTCTTGTTTAGCTTCGAGCATAAGCTTTTTATACTGGACTCTATCATTGTAAATCTTCTCCATGAGCTCTGGTAGAAATCCCCGTTTGTCCTTTCTAAAAAACGCACCGTTGGGAGTCATACTGTATTCAGTTGTATTCGTAACTTTACCGTCAAGAATTTTATCAACCATACCTTCTACAGGCTCTGCATCACCATTCACTAATGTTTCTGGTGAAATGTTATATTGCATAATTAAATGAGGATACAGGGAATTCAAGTCAAAAGACATTACCCACTTATGCATACCCACTAATGGGTCTTTCACATAGGCACCCTCATACTTTTCTGTCTTCTCTCGTTCTTTTTTCTGTGGAATGACAATCTTCTTTTTCATAAGATGATTGTGAATTAGTACATCCCAATACCGAACTGTACCCAATACATCTGTATAGTTTACTTTGGCATCATACGCCATAGTCAAGCACAGTTCAATCAGCCGCATCTTGTCTTCTAGTTTGTCTACAAGTTCAACGTCTGTAATATTGTATTCTAGGAACGACTGATAATCCTTCGTATACCATTCACGAAATGTTTCATAAGGATTTCCATCTTTACGTTCACCTAGTTCTACAAATGCAATGTGGTCTAGAGTATATCGTTCCTGATTTGTATATGTAAACTTACGATACAAATCAAAATAATCTAGGCCTGCGATACCGACAATTTCATATACCTGATGTTTTCTGCCCATCTGGTATACTTCTCTGTCTCGTACACTTTTCCATGGCGATAGACGTTTTAGTTCATCTTCACCGAACAAGTTCTTAATACGATTACATAGATATGGAATATCAAAGAACTCTGTATTCCAACCTGTAATAATGTCTGGATGATGCTGTTCCCAAAAATCAAGAAACTTATCAAACAAATCTCTTTCATTTTTACAATTAACATATGTTACATCATGACGGTCATTCTTAAATTCACCAATACCCCAAACCACAATACGTTTCGATTGTTGGTTCTTCATCGTAATGGAAAGCATCTCTTCAGCAGCAGGGCCAACTGCTGGAAAACCATTCTCACACTTAACTTCGATATCCAAAGTTACAATAAGAAGGTCATCTTTATTCCACGGGCATGGGTCATTATATGTCTCATTCAAATAACTGTATGTATGAGAAGTGTTACCATAAATCAAATGTTTCTGACTAGAATAGTTATCTAACCATTCTCTAGCTTCTTTGATTGTCTGGTGTTTTACAGGGGTAACGAACTTACCCTCTAGTGTTTTATATTCGGTAGGTTTTTCTACTTGCATATAAAGCGTGGGAGAATATTTTACACGAAACTTCTCACGCTTACCGTTTTTAACTTCACGGATTAGTAGATTATTACCAAACTGAACTGCATTTGTATAAAATTTCATAAAGAAACTATACCACGTTTTACAGGAAAAGTCAAGTGCTTATATGCTGAATTTTGTTGTAACGACAAATTTTCTCTGTGGGTTAATCATGACATTAAGTCTATTCATAGTAAATCTATTTAACAAAACATCTGTTCCCATCTCACTTCTATCATTTAAACCAAACATAACTTTCTTATATAGACTGCCAGCAAATTCCATATCTAATGCAACTACTGGCCGTTCATCCTCACCGCCGCCTGTTTCTACTTCATATGTTTTTAATAGATTTGTTGTTACTGTTTTCCCATTAAGAGTAAATGTAATTTTCTTTCCTTTTACATTAATGTCTTCTGCATGAAGAACTGACAAAACAGAATTGCCCGTATCAAATTTGGCAATCATTTGGTCAAATGGTTCAATAGAGACAACTTCTTCATACCCACATTGCGTAGGTACTTTATTACGAACAACTGGATTTTTAAAATGTACTAAAATATCCTTTACAATATTTTTCTTATTTGCTTCCTCTATGCCCTCTGTGCCAGGCGAACTGTTCACTTCTAGAATATAGGGGGGAATTGATTTAGGATTACTTGATGGAATAAAGTCAACAGCAGTTAACATTCCATCTAAGGCCTTAGCAGCAAGTAGAGATTGCTCTACTTCTAGTTCTGTTAATTTGTATGGCTTAACTTTTGCCCCCTGAGAAACATTTGACCTAAAGTCGCCTTCTACTACTTCTCTTTGCATTGTCGCAATTACTACACCGCCAAGAACAATTACACGAACATCAAATTGCGTTTTAATATATTCTTGAATAAGTAAGTCTGCATTAGAATCTGTCTTGAACATCAACTGAACAATAGAAGTTAATGCTCGTTCTGATTCAATAAAGAGAACACCAACACCTTTAGAGCCCCGTAGAGTTTTGAGTATAATAGGAAACTTAGTATCAAGATTATTTACAGCGGTTTCTAGTGTTTCCTCATTAGGAATTAATTCTGTTTTTGGTTGAGTAAGGCCGTAGTCTTTTAATTTAATATATGTACGATATTTATCTGCAGCTGTAGAAATAGTGGTTCTACTATTTACAACACAAATACCTATCTTCTCTAATTCAGAAATTACGTCTAAGGAACTATCTTTTGTGGGTGTGCCTCGTATAAAAACTACAGTATCACTAGGAGCAATTTCAAATCCTTTTTCATCACCGACTTCATGAATAGTGTATGTCCCATTATTGAACTCAATATGAGAACCATCCATACCAACAATATAATGAGACAATCCAAGTTTATTGGCTTCCTCTTTCATACGTTTAGCAGTGATAGCTTTATCACCATGCTCTACCGAAAGGATTACAACTTTATAGTCTTCGGTCTTTTCTTCAGTTATGAAAGACTTGAACTGTTCCATTATTTAGCCTTCTTTTTTCTTACCTATATTATATTTGGTTTCAAGTTCCCACTCATTCTTTTCTTTGAACGATAGAACCTTGACTTGACTTAATGGTGCTTGCTCACCCATCTCACCGACAAGAGTAACTAATCCCCAATCTTTTAGCAAATTCGTAATAGTGTTCCTACGAGCAATATCATTCTCTGTAATATTAGCCCGTTTACCATCAAGTGCAAATAATTCTTTAAAATGCACTATGAAGTATCGACCTTGCTTGTGTAGAATGTGACAGGATTGGTAAAGTTTACGTTCTTTGCGAGAAGCAACACCTATACGAGAAAGTGTTTCTCTTACCTTTAAGAAATCATCTGGTTCATTTAACTGAACCTCTAGCATATGCTCTTGTTTCCAATTAATCTCTTCCATTTTTTCCACCCTTTATCATTTTTTGTTTTATGGCAGAAATTTGTTCATCAGTTAGTATATCAAGAGCAATCTTTGCCTTTTCGTTGTTGTATCCATAGAACTCTTTAACATACTCTAGATTCTTTAATTTCTTCGCCTTCATCCAAGGAGTATACCTTTTCCTTGACCTAAGACTATTTAGTAAAAAATCATATTGTAGTTTCTTATCTACATGATGTAGTTGGTTAAGTTCATTGACCAACAATATAGTGTCTGGAAAGGGTGCCACACACTTATTAATGATAAAGGGCGGGTATTTCTTTTCCCACTGTTCATCTTCACTATCCAAAAGTTGTTCTTTTGTATAGTTTATAGAATTAAGATAATCTTTCAATTCATACATTATAAAAATCCAAGCTATCGTCCTGACGAGCTTCAATCATATCTTCTTCATTTGCATTTGCTAATAAAAGTAAATCGGCTTTAAGTTGCCCGTCTTGCATATTTCTAATATTTTCTGTTCTAGGCTCCTCCAGAGAACAAAACATAAACACTATTTCTTCTGCCTGCTCACCAATTAAAGCCCTAACTGCATCTCTATTATTTGTACTTTGGTGCTTAAATGAAGAAGTGCCGTATACAGAATGGAACAATCCAGCATCCTGTAAATACTCTGGAGCGTTCCATTCTTTTAATTTGTTATAAGTGCCAAGAAGATGGTCTAATAAAGTTCTGTCACTATGACTTTTATCAACTGCACCTATTTCTTCTAAAAACTTAATCTTTGTAGAAATCGAGCCTGTCAACATTTGATCCTTCAACATAAGTCTTAAACACTACGCAAGTTCTAAGTTCCATGCACCATTTATGTACTGGTTGAGCCGAATGTAAACAATGTGCTGGAAATACCATTAACCGATTACCTTTATATGCCACATGTTGTTCTACATCATAGTTTTCATCCCACACTACGGTTCCACCACCCCACTCTCTATCCCAATCAATACGAGGATAATATATCATAGTAAAGTCGCCATCATCTCTATGTATGTGTGGTTCTATTCCATGAGTATGTGCGTTCATATATAATCGTTTAAAATTTTCAATTTTATATTTTTCTTCAAAGTCATACTTTCGTTTTGCACTTTCCCAAATAGGCAATAACCAATCATATCCGTTTTCAGTTATTGATTCTACATCATGACCACAAAAAATATGCCAATGTTTATTTGGTGTTTTAACTGTTGCTTCAGTCTGATTATTAGAATGATAATCAAATTTCCATTCACAGCCTTTAATTTGTGAATGAATTAATTCTGCTACATGGTCTTCGACTACATTATCATATATATCTACTAATTGGTATCCCATCATTTGAATTTAGCCCTCGCCATAATTTCTGTTAGCATTGCTAACATATTAATTTCTTGGTCTGCGACAAACGCCGCTTTATATTGATACTCCCCCAAAATAACAACAACATGGGGAATACTACTAGGCTCCACATAACTATACAAATTATCATAAATGAAACGTAAAAGGCGTACAGAATCATTGTCAAGATTGTTAACAACCCATTTACGAACATTCGTAAACTCCTTTTCCTTCATAGCTTGCATAAGTTCTTTTATATTGACTTCTGATATATCTATTAGAACACCAGCATCAATAGTTCCTGATGAAGAATATCGTTGCAATTCATTTAATACTCTACGCCAGTCTGGAAAATATTTATTGATTAACTCTGCTACTGCTTTAGGTTCGTATGTAATTCCTTCCTTTTGCAAAATTTCTTCTACTCGCTTCATAAACTTACCAGCAAGTTTTGCTTTTTCAGAATTAGGAATCTGAAACTCCACCACACCACAACGAGAGTGTAGTGGTTCAATCAACCTGTTCTTGTAATTGCATGTAAGAATAAATCCACAGTTCTTATGAAACTCTTCCATGAACCCACGCAGGGCTGGTTGAGTAGACTGTGGATTTAGATAATCTGCTTCATCAAGAATAATATACTTGCGTCCACCATCAAGAGAGACAGTAGAAGCAAAGTTTTTAATCTTGGTTCGCAGTACATCAATACCTGATTCTTCAGAACCATTTATCATCATATGGGTACAACCCATTTCGGTAAGCATTGCTTTCGCAACTGTGGTTTTACCCACACCAGGCCCGCCAGATAAAATCAGATTTGGTACATTATTATTTTGTACAAATTCTGTAAACTGTCCTTTTAGAACTTTTGGTAAAATACATGTATCAATATCCTGTGGGCGATATTCCTCTACCCATAGAAAAGTTTCTGCCATAATATAGTGTCCTCACATTATTCATCATAAGCGGATTCGGGTTCAAGTGCAATGAAATATTCTACATTGACATTGTTATTTTTAAAATAACTAATCTTCTTAGAAGATACATCTACACTATACGAGCCTGGCAGAAGTTTTAAGTTTTCAACTTTGAACCAGAACTTATAAGGTTTACCGCCATCATCAACATCCATATCAGTATCAAATGCATTAGCAGTAGCATTCTTTTTGTCGGTAACTTTTAACTTACCGTTTACAAGTGCCATGTCAGGCGCACCAATAACTGCTGCAGCCTTTTGAACCTGACCCAATACCTCACTAGTAAAGTTAAACTTCACTTCAGAAGATGGCATGGTAATATCTGACTTTGGCGTTGTAACAACAGATGGGTCACTAAACCAATATTGCAATGATTTAGAATTACTACCATCTTCTTTGATTACCACAAAATCATCATTAAAATCTAACTCTGGTTTTGAGAATAAGGAAAGAGAAGCAAGAAATTCATTCAAATCATAGATTGCAAAATCTTTTGGAAAATCTTCTTTTACTTCTGCCTTTGCAACAATATTTTTCATTGCAGACATAGTTGAAATAGACTTACCAGCCTTAATCAATAGGTTTTGATTAATCGTACTGAAATTCTTCAGTACATTTATCGTTTCATTACTAAGTTTCATTTTCACTCCTATCATGATTATTTAACGCCATAATACCATAGTGAACAACTTTTAACAAGTCACTTCTGTTTTTTCCGTTCTTTTTTCCATATCGTTGTGCATATTTCATTATGTTACCGATACAGAAACCTTCACCATGTCCACTGTCCATAATAAACTCTGTAGCTTGAAACTTGTTCTGACTATAATGTTGGTCATAAGTTCCATCAATATAGGACTTCAATTCTTCTAGAATTTTGTCCTCACCATATTTGTAATCAGGAGTTTTCTGATTTTTCACGTTTCTTTTCATCAAACTGTTTTTCCTCACGTTCTGACATATACTTTCGCATTTCTGTTTCTGTGTCATGCACATTCCAATTAAATGCAATACTTCTACGTTCACCTTCCCCATAGAAAGGCGTAACTGCATGTTTCAACCAATTAGGAAAGATAAGCATAGTTCCTACTACTGGCTTTACATATTCCTCTGTCTGTGGTTTTAGTTGAAGGATATCCCGAATAGTATTCTGGCCCCATACAAGATGGGTAAAACCATCTACTCCACCACTTGCATTATTAATGTTTGGTACTTCTGCTGATTTCTCAGCGATACATTCTGGAACCTTAGTCCAGAGAAAACCCGATAGTCCTGCCATAGTTTGTACGCCATGGTCATGATAAGGATTATAATCACCCTTATAAGCACAGTTCACCCAACACTGAATTACTTCAGCATTAGCGTCCCTATGAAAGGCTGACTTTAAGAATGTAGTGCCACATTGGTCTAGTATCTGTTTGAACATACCGCCAACTTTATCGTTTAGTGGAAAATCTACTTGGCAAGACTTCTCATCATTCTTCAATTGCCCTACTAATCCATCACTATAATCTTTTGAATTGGGCAAAATTTCATCATCAATATGTTGATTAATTTCATCTACAATTTCTAAAGGAATTTCTGCTCGCATAATACTGAACATATTAATAGGTCGAATAGCAATCTGTAAACCTAGTTCCTGTTCTTCTTCTTCTGGATTTGTTTGTGTACCTTCATCTGGTACAGGGTCTTCAGAAGTCCAATGCTCCTTATCCACCGTAGTCTTACCATCTGGCCATGTGTCAAATGTTTTTAATCCCATAATAACTCCATAAAATAGTGGGGGGAACTCAAGGCTCCCCCCGAATAAAAACCAATTATTTGACTGTTACCAGCCTTGGTTTCTTCTCTTCTGGAACAACTCGCTCCAAATCAACTTGAAGCATACCGTTTTCCAGCTTAGCTCCATTCACAACAATATCGTCAGCGAGAGTGAACTTACGCTCAAACTTCCTGTACGAAATTCCACGGTATACCGTGTCTTCATCCTCTGTATTCTCCTTTACAGAACGAATAGAGAGAGTGTTGTCAGCAACTTCAATTTCGATATCTTTTTTACCGAAGCCCGCAAGTGCCATTTCAATGACATGATTATAATCACCTTCCTTCCGAATATTATAAGGCGGGAACCCTGTAGATGTTGCGTTGTTATCTACATAACGATTGAGCGTGTCAAAAACACGATCAAACCCAACAGCATACGGGGTTAGTTTATTAAAGTTGTCTACAAACGTCAGTGCATTTCCTCTTACCATTTTAATCTCCTTTATTTAAGCAAGATAGCGTTAAAGCACCCCAATAAGGCGGTGCAAAAGTGGATGGTTTTTAAAGAGAACCATCCGAAACTCTCTTAGATGGACTTACGAATTGCCATCAGTATATTATATATAGGGATTAAAATCTAAATTTCAACCCCTAGATATATTTTTTTTAGAACGCTGGTTCCTCACTTTCCATTGTAATTTCTTCAGTAGGAGTTTCAGTTTCCAATATACCAGCATCAATCTTGGTATAGAGGTCAAGGAAGGATTCCTTAGTATCATCATCAAAGCGAGCAACACAAAGTTCCATTGACTTCAGTTTATCACCGAAAATCGCAAAGGCCTTTGAGATATGGTCTAGACGCCGTGTCGAAATCACTTCATCAACACCACCATCATAAAAAGTCTTACGAATAACCTCAGCCCAAGTAACTAGGTTCGTTGCAAATTCTTCATCAACCGAACCGTACTTCTTCATCGAACCAAGAACAATTTTCTTTTCGATGGCAGCGGTAGGATAAGGCTGTTCAATCGTAATCGCAAACCTTTCTAGGAACGCCTCATTCAGAATGTTAGTTCCAATGAACCGACCATCTTCAGAACCCTTACCTTTAGTGTTGGCAGTGGCGAAGATGTTGAACCCATCTTTAGGTTTGACCCACTTGTTAACCTTCTTCAAGAAAACACCGTTTCCTTCAAGGACAGGCTGTAGAGCAAGTAACTTATTAGAACCAAGGTCACACTCATCAAGCAACAATGTGCAACCCCGTTCCATCGCCTCGACAACAGGGCCAGGCACAAACTTGGTTTCACCATTTACCAAACGGAAACCACCAAGCAAATCATCTTCATCAGTTTCGATGGTGATGTTCACCCGAATAAGTTCTTTCTTAGCTTCGGCGTGTAACTGTTCAATCATGAGTGTCTTACCGTTACCAGACAAACCCGTAACGAAGACAGGATAAAACATGTTAGAAGAAACAATCTTCTTTAGAGTAGAATAGTTACCCCAAGGAACAAAGCCCTCAAACTTGGACGGAACCAAATTTTGAGTTTCCATATTAGTTGCAACCAAATTCACAGTACCAACCTCTTCAGATACAACAGGAGCAAGAGCGGGAGCAGGAGCACCATAATCTTCTTCATTAGGAAGCTTAAACTGATTATACCCCACTTTGCATGCTTTTTGAAACCAATAGGGTTCTGGCACATTAACAGAAAAAGCAGCTTCTTTCATCTCCTTTTTGGTTATGGTAGCACCAGCACCATACATTTCAGAAGCGGTATCAACAAACAACTTCTTACGAGGACTTAAATACATATTTAACCTTTCTCATTAATTAACATCATACACACAAGCTAACACACTCAACAGGTTTTGTCAAGTGTTTTTTTAAGAAACAACACCATTTATTTCCCAATTATAAATCGCAATGGCTTCATCCCACAACTTCATGGCATCACCATCATTCTCAAACCCCTCTTCAGAGGCGAAATCCATAGTAGAAGAACCATAACACGTTTCGGCAAGACCAACAGCGGCCAACGTATAAGCAATACCACTTGCAGTCTTTGCCCAACCCTTGACGTTTCCGACACCAGCATACATCTTGATGCCACCGTTTTCTGCACTAATAAAATCAATCTTGTTTTTCATAGGACTTCCTTTTTTCATCATCATTATGTCCTTAAGCTAACATATGGGGCAGGTTTTGTCAAGAAAAAAATGCATCTCTAAGTTATTGATTTTACAGCAAAATCGTGAT
>VTLG01009608.1_pt1 | contig 25029 bp, 36 predicted proteins | sample 4694571 | NCBI WGS metagenome assembly VTLG01 (sample SAMN12604809, study PRJNA352737) | marine metagenome | biome: ENVO:00000447; feature: ENVO:00000209|ENVO:00000569|ENVO:01000036; material: ENVO:00002151; isolation source: viral sequences binned using virsorter ...
CATTTTTTTCGCGCCGGCTTCCCGGTCGCCTCCGCCTAATCCCTTAACGGCATCAGACGTCATAACAAATTCTCCTTGTGCAAGCAACGCTCGCACGTCATCATGTTTCTCTGCTTTACCATGAGGTTGATAGCCTCCTGAATCTCTCATATCTAATTGTTTTCCATCTTTAGATGAAATGATTGGGTGTTCTGTACCCATCGCATAACCGGTCCTCATTAGTCCACCTTTGTTGCCGAGTATTTCTTTTTTATATCCTCCTGGCATCAGTGGTTGTGGGGTTGTTTCACCCGGCATTAACCATTGATCCCACTCTGCAAATTTATAATAATCTTCATCATCAGTAGGCTCTGTAGTTCCTGCTCCTCCTGCAGTAGTATAAGATTGGCTTCCGCCGCCTCCACCTGTTCCAGGTGTTGGCATTCCTCCTGTGTATCCAAAATCTCTAAGGTAATTTAAACCTTCTTGTGTTCCTAGTTTTTGAGTTCCTGTATAACCAACAGCCGGCATTGCCTTTCCAAAAGCACCCTCTGGAATGTCATCATCATGGATATTTATTAAACCTGCTGCAACTAATTTATCTATATTGAACTTCCCTATATTGTTACCTAACCACGTACTTCTTATTCCTCTATTAGAATTCTGTTGCCAATTTTTAAATTTTGAAATGATTCCATCATCTTTAGGTGTTACTTTAGGTGTAGGAATATGTTGTGTTCCACCAGTTCCCGGGCTCCACGCTGGTCCTTCTGCTCTACCAGCAGCTCTATTCTCTGCCGCACTTGCATGTGGATTTCCACCTCTGTCTCCAGCTCCTTGACCATAAGCTCCTGAAAAATATTTTCGTCTCATTAATCCCCCGTCAGCTGCTTCAACAACTTCTTCTTCAACAACTTCTTCTTCGACTTCAGGTCTACCTTGTTGTTCGCCTCCCGTTTTTCCTTTAACAGATACGAGCATCTCAACCAATTCTTCTTTGGTTCGTCCTCGTAGTTGTTCCATAGGAATTCCTAAAGATGTTAACATTTTAATAAGTTGTATTAATTCTGTGTCTTCTGATTCTTTTGGGATGGTTCTTCTAGGACCTCCCTGTAATTTTTGTTGTTGCATCAGCTGTGCCATGCGTGGATCCATTGGTTGCTGACCCATACCTGGAGTCATACCCATGGACCGTGATCCGAGATTCGGTGCCCCTAATCCTTGATTCATTCCCATTGGATTCATTTGATTCATACCAGGATGTCTACCAGCCATCTGTCCTGCAAACAACCCTCCTTGTGCTTTGACTCTTCCGCCTTCGGAAAACATTGGATTGTCTCTAACCATTTCTAATGCTTCTGCTTTCGTTTCTGCTTTACCCATACTCAGTAACCAATCTGCCCATTCATCTTCGAACAAGGCTCTGTTTTGTAAATACCCTTCCTGTCCTTCGTTACTTGTAAATTCTTCGGGAAGATCTTCTTCCTCAGCTATTCCTGCCCCTGTAAGGGCTCCTGTTGCTCCACCGACGATTGCTGATTTGCCCAAGACACCTGACCTACCCCATAGGCCTGGAGTTCCGGGTACATATTTACCTCCTCCTGTGCCTCTTAATATTCCTGGTAAATTACCACTAGCCCCTTCTATTCCTCCTGCAGTTCCATATAACCAATTACCTAAACCTGCCATCTTAGAACCTGGTCCTAACATTCCACTAGTTGTTCCTGGCCATCCTGCGGCAGCTCCATACTTAGCATAGGCGGGTACTCCCAATGCCATTAAAAGAGCAATTCCTTGCGGACTTTTAAGAACCTTCTTGAGTGGTTTTGTAACTGATTTAACTGCGCTACCTACTGCTTTTAATGGATTAAATCCCATAATAATTCCTTATAATTGTGTTGGCAGGTTGGAGGGAAATCCTGAAAATCCCTAAACTATAGTATTACTTTACTTTTTTACCTTCGTCAATGAATCTTCCACGAAAACCATGGGTGCCATAGTGGGTAATATAGGCATCAACATTGGCATAAATCTTACCGCCAAGGTCCGTCCAACGTTTGCAAAAAGCATAATCTTCACCCAAAAAGACTCCTGTTTCAGGATTAAAATCACTATCGAAAAAGTTCCAAACGTTTTCACTCGTGGACATAAGTCCATTCACCAGTTGTTTTTGTTTAATTTTCATCTTGGGATAAGCCTTCATCATCTTATCAAAGACCTCTCTTTTAATAAGCATGCAGCCTGCAGGTCCTTTAACAATTTCACAGAGTCCCCCTTTACTTTCAATTTTATTTTTATCAGGAAATTCCAGGCAGAAATAATGCGGACATTCTTCGACGGGTTTACCTGATTTAGCTGTTAATAATCTAGCTTTATCCCAATCAAAAACTTTCATAGGATAGGGAGTCAGGACAATATCTTTATTATGCTTCAGCATGCTTAGAATAGAAGTTGGATCAAATTCAATATCAGAGTCAACAAATAACATGTGGGAACAATGGGAATTAAGGAAAGCTTGTACACATAAATTTCTTCCTTGAGTCACCAGGGAAGATTGAACCATATGAAATTTAACATTTACTTTTTTAGAAAGACAGATGGCTTGAAGTTCTAAAACTGATTTAACATAGGAAAGCATTAAACTTCCCATACACGGGGTGGCTACAAATATACTATTAGGTATAACATCCTGGGTAGGTTCATCAATTACTTTAGTACCATCGATTGTATTCTGAGGAAAAAGTTTTATGTCTTCTTTAAATTTATCTTCAGTTAAAAGTCCATCATTCATTCCCATGAGAAATTCCTTTAGCTTCTAGAGCATTGTTTAAAAAAGCAATCCATTCTTTAATCCGTTCGTCCCAGTTATAAAAATGGTTGAAATGCTGACGCTGATTTTCTAAACGTTGCTGAATATCATCTGTGGGTAAAATCTTTTTTATATAAAGAAGATGAGCGGCATATTCTTCCGCGAGTCTTTTAGGGTTGGTATCATAATTTACATAATATCCATAATCTCCACATGTTTCGGGGAGGGCTCCGAAGTTTGTGACCAAAGGAATATTGCCCGCTGCCATCGCTTCGATCGCTGAAATACAACATGTCTCTTCCCAGATGCAAGGGTAAGCAAAAACATGAGTAGACTGCATAGCCTCAATAATTTCTAAATTAGATTTGTAGCCAATGTAATTAACCTTATCCATTTTACGAGCATGTTCATAAAGGGATTCATAGTGTTTGTCGTTAGCTTCTTTAAATTGATCTCCGTAAAGTTGGGTAGAACTGTAAACATCCAATTGAATTTCCTCGTTAACTAAATGATGCATCGCTGCTAAGAGAACATTAAGTCCTCTCCAAGGAGTGGATACGTGAATAAGTCTTAAAGGTTTGTCAGCCTGGTACCGAGACTTTTGAATCCATTTGACTTTAGGTAAAGCATTCTTAATAACATGACAACGACTAGTAGGAAGATTAAAGTAAAGCCGATACTTTTCAAAATTCCAATGAGAATTAAAAATATACCAATCGTATTTATTATGATTCTCCGGTTTCGAAAACCACGGTTGGATGTTGGGTTGATCATGAGAATTTTTCAACCATAAAATATTAAGTTTACCTTTCTCAAGAGGATTTTTTTCAGGGATTGATGTCGTAAGATTAATTTTATTCCAGTAGTGTTCTGGTAATCTTTTCTTAAGTTCATCAAACTGTAATTCTGTTCCTCCTTTAGGATTCATCTTTTAAAGTCCCGCTCCCTATAACCATTTTAGGGACGGTAACTTTAACATCTCTTCTAATATGCTCTTTCTGTGTAGCTGTATTAGGATCGTTAATATCGTCCTCTGCTTCTTTATCTGATTTATATTCTTTTTTAGTTTGTATGTTTGTTAAGGTAACTTCGGTTTCACAACGATAACGTGGAATACTGTTCCCATCCACATCCATGATATAATCTATGACTGCTCCTGATTCTTTAAAAGGCATTATGTTCTATCCTGTTGTAATACATTCACTGATATATTAGCTGAAGTAGACGTGGTTGTAAATTTTAAAACATCTCCTTCTTCTAAAATTAAAAGAGTACTTTCGTCTCCTTCTAAAAATTCTTTTTTACCTTTAGCTGGAACGCTAGCTATTACCTTATAAATAAAATCAGAAGAACTACTGCTCTGATTAACCGTCAGAGTCCAAGTAGGAGTTGCTGAAGCATGTGTATTATAAGCCGAAATAGATTTAACCACAGCTACTGTTTCCGCAGGACACGTATAAACGGTTTTAACACTTGTGGTAGCGTCTGCTACCCAAATATTTTTATATGCATTTGCCATTTCTTCTTTTCCTTAATTTAACTCAAGTAATGAATAAAGTAAAGGCTTCGTATTCATCAGTTAATTGTTGTTGGTAAGTACTATTAAGTTTTTGAACTACGGATCCAACGTTATCAGCCAAACTTTGAACATTATTTTGATTAAACTCTGGTCCTAGAATAGCGGCTATAACTTCTGCGATTTTTGCCATTATCTTCTACCTCCTGCATGGATGTCTAACCTAAAAGTTCCCATTCTCCAAGTTTGTCCTGTGCTTACATTGCCAATTTTAAGAGCAATTTGTCTGGCCCTTTGTCGGGTGAAAATTTGAGTAGTAGATGTTGTAGCATTATAAGAAGTAGAAGCTGCCGTACTCGTAGGAAAATCTTTAGTGTTTAAATAAACTTTAGCATCTCCTGTTTGAGCACCAAAGTCAGGAATAATTCTACTAATTCTCATCATGAATTCACCCCCAATAGGTCCTTCAATTCCTTGTTGACTAATATCATAATCTCCAGACTCTACACTAGCTACAATGGCATTCGTAGATCCATCTAAAAATGATTCATCGGTTCCAAATTCTTGTTGCCAATAATAACTGGCTCCATCTGAAACTCCTTGAACCGTAGGGTTAGTAGGAGCAATAGATCCATCATATTCACTTGCATAAGGACGAGGATAAACTCCTTCAATAGTCCAAGTTTGTCGAGCTAACGAAGAAGTGTACCAAATAGGGTTTTGAGGCGATGATTCCATATAATTGTAAGTCACTGAACGATCGACTTCATCTGATCCTGAACTAGGATAAAACCATGTGATCTCTCCAAAAGATGCATTCACCCCCATATGAATTTGTTGATTGGCTCCTGTGTTAATGTCTTCAAACACATAATCTTCTACTAAGCAGGGTAAGAGTTGAACTTGACCACCATTAAAACTATAGAATCCTGTGGGTCCCATCCAATAAGCAATACCATTAACTTCGCCAGCTGCATGCATGCTTGATATTCCACAGTTCGTTCCTACTTGTTGAAAACCAAAAGTAAGAGGAGGTCCAATAAATTTCATAGTATACATCGCAGTATCCGACCAAATATAAACTGCTGTCTTTCCAACTAAAACTCCTATCAATTTAGAACCATCAGTTAGTCGTTGACTGCCTGCTGTATTGGTAGCAGTCGGAGTCCACACTGTTGTTTCTTCTTGGTTAGACCAGCGCACAAACATGTCGTCTTGTGTTGATGAATCTTGAACCGTGGTCTCTGTTCCAATTAGAACGATATGACGATCGGGAGTAGAAATAACCATGTCTCTTGAAGCTGTAGGAATTTGAGTTCCACTAACAGCGGTTGCCCTAACTGTTAAATTAGAAGGAGAAGGTGTCCATTGAAACACTCGATTGTTATTGATGAGAGCTAATAAATTTTCTCCATAATTCGTTAAACGCCATTGACCTGGTTCGATAACCACGTTTGATTGTGGACTAGCATCGCCCCATCCCACAAAATTAGTGGCATCATAAGTAACCGTTCCATCTGTATGTTCTACATCGCTGGTTCCTCCTTGTGCTCGAGAAAAACCAGAAAGAACTCCAGTCGCTGTATCATTGGCAGTATAGGCAATAAGTTCACTATTAATAAGGATAGTTCCTCCTCCATCTGCAGTGGTAGGAAATGAAGTCGTCAAAGTAAAAGTCGCTGAAGTCGCTCCTGCTAGTAAATTTCCTCCATTGTTTAAAGTCGTAGTAATGAGAGGAGTGGTGTAACCACCAAAAGTATTGGTACCCCATCCATATCCAAGACCTTGAGTAAGAGGGCCCACTATATAATAAAAATCTACAGTAACAGTTCCTCCTGCGCTTGTTGATCCTGCTCCTGTTTCCGCTGAAGCCATTTCAATGGTAAAGGTCGTAGCGCTAGGAACCGTTTTAATTTCATAAAGTTTGTTATCAAATAAGGTTGTGGCATAAGCAGAAGTCGCGGGTAACGTAGCACTCTCAAAAAGAATAATATCTCCCACATCAGCTCCGTGGTCCGAGGACGTTGTAATCGTAACCGTGGTTGAAGAATTAGTAGTAATGAATGTAGCACCAGTTTGTTGACGTGCAGTATCTAAAGGCGTGATATCGTAAGCCGCACCTTCATAATAAACATAAAGAATTTTATTAGTTCCAAGAGCCGCGTATTTATTACCAGCGATATCGGTCCAGGTATGCTGATCTCTTCCCGCACCAATAAGTTTATCACTTACCAATTGAGACCATCCTCCTATTTTTTCTGGAAAGCCGTAGCGAAACCGCATATAATCTCCATTGACCCATTTGCCTTCGGCTCCTGTGTCAGAAGATTGTTTGTCTAACCCAGGTTTAAGTCTGATTTTGTGTAGCATAGAAAATCCGTTTTAGAACAAATTATACTATATTGTGGGGGAGATCAACCGATACTATAGTTCGACTTTTTTATAGTCTTTGCAATTAGCCATGATAGTTTTAGGCTCCCCGTCAGGAATAACGCGAACTTCAAATTCTTTAAAGCCAAGTTCACTCCCAGCTAGGAAACGATTATTACCATAAACCACTGCATATTTCCCGGCAGAATCCTTTACTACGAGAAGAGGGTTAATCTGAGGACCTTTAGCTAAACTCTTAAGTACTCCTTGATATAAAGCCGACTGTTTTTGATTGACAATATGAATACGTTGGTTTTTTAAATAGAGTTGAGAAATAGGAACCTTCATTATCTTAAAGGAGGTCCACCACACCACATCACCAGAGATTTTCGATTCCCACGAGTAACAGGTTTAACTTGATGAGGGATAAAGCTGGCGAAAAAGATAGCTTGTCCTCTCTTTAAAGGGGGTCTATTTTTATCAGAAATGAGTTCTAAGTGCCCTCCGTCAAACTCTTTAGGGTCATTTAATAATACAGTAAGAGATATTTTTCGAACTGGGGGCATATCATCCATAAACAAATTACTATCTGTATGCCAGTCATAAAAACCACCTACGTCATATTCTGTATACTGAGCTGTTTCACTAATCTGTATTCCATCAAAACCAAAATGATTAGCATTAACGTCCATTATCCAACGTTCTAAGGTACGATAGACGGGAGCTCCGATATCAAAAGGAATAAAACTAATTTTTGAAATTCTTTTTTTAGGGTCTACTTTTCCTGCTGTCCCTTTACTTATAACTCCTTGTTGTATAGTTCCTACTCCAACGGCCCCTTTTTCTGAGCGTTGGGTTTGACCTATCCGAATAACTTCATCACATTGTTGAGTAGTAAATACAGGGTTCTGAGAGACCGCAACATAAGATTTCCATTTAGGTTCAAGATATTGAGGCATCGTTATTTCCATACCTCTTTAGAAGATTCCAAAGCAGATTGTCCAAAATGTTGTCTTCCATCTTTAGCAAAAGATGTATAGTTTCCATTCTTTCTAACATAATGTAAAAAGACCTGCATACATCGTTTACCTTTATAAGTTTCTCGCCAATGATCATATTTAAATCCTTCGTAAAGACAGGCCTCTCCAGGCTTAAGAGTCAAAGGGCACGCCTCTTGTCCTTGAAGTGGTTTCTCATCCTCTCCTAATTCATGAAACCAGAGAGGCCATTCTAGATCTGCGTCAATATTTAAACTGATAGAAACTTCACAGGAAGGTCTATCATGATGTACAAGAAGCTTAGAAGCATAATAATACACTCGAGAGAAACTGTAAGCAGATAATAAAGGTTCCCCCAGTGCTTTTTCTACTTGGTCTTTTTTAGCTACCATAAAAGTTTCGCTTAAGAAATCAGCATATAAAGAAAAAGAATTTTGAGCTTGAAAACAAGGAGTCAAACTATATTCTTTTAAACTCCAGTATTGTTGAGCTAGTTTCAGCTCATCCTTACTTAGGAAGTTCGGGAGCTTTTTTATCATGGGCTAGGGCTTTCTCATCTGTCGTTAATATACCTTCTTTCAGTAAACGTTCAATTGTTGTAACTTGACTCATAATATTAAAGATCTCATCATTATGACTATGCTCATTTAATTCTTTTGCTTTATTGTGAAGATACCCCGATAACCCTCTTCCTTGGTGAACGTTAACATCTCGAGTATCGAATGAACCGTCATCCATCTCTTTTTTTATCGTTGACCATAATTTAACTTCTCGCATTCTGTCTTTGGCCTGTAATTCCATATTAGCTCTATGAAAAGTTCTTTTACTAATTTCAATCCTTAGGAGTTCCTTTTTTAATTCATCTGTTTCTTGGTTTAACTTTTCTTTAACTTGATTTAATTCCACCTCATTTATACGTGCGTCAAAAGAAACTTCTACTAAATTATTAAACATGACGTCTTGTTCTCGCACACATTGCCAGTATTTAGATGCTTTGGTAGGATACCTTCCATCATTGAGAACTGAAATACGCATTTCAGTTTCAGTTCTAAACATTTGCTTTTTAACCCAATTATCTTTGAGTTCGGGAAGAAGTTTTTTAAAATCATCTACATCTTCCGTAGTTAAAACTTTATCAACGTAATGAATTTGTTCCGTTGTTATGGGAAGATTATGTCTTTTCTCTTTCGTCATAAAAATTTAAGCCTTTCTAACTTGTTGTAATAGTCTGAGTTGCTCCTCCCTCACTGTATAGCTGTGTAGCAAGTCCAGCTGTAGGCATCGGTGCTCCACCAGACGTCCAAGCTGCTGTTGCACTATTTCCTCCTGCTCCAGTATAGTCTCCCGAAGAAATAACTAAAGCTCCTTTCGCTGACCATGAAGTTCCGTCAAAAGCTGAAGTAGTAGTAGCGGCTACAGGTGTCTTGCCCCACACTAAACCTGCGGTACTACCCGACCCTGCGGCTCCTCCTGATTTACATGCGGTAACAGTACCAGCAGTAGTCCAACACGTATCATTCCATGTTTCACTACCTGTCTCTGCTATCCCACCTGCATAGCAATTACTTTTAGGTCCACATTGTCCTTTAGCATTCGTACCAGTTGCTGGTGCAACGTGATTCGCGCCATCAGTCCAACACGTACCATCCCATTCACAAGTTAAATCTTGATTTGTATGAAAGCACCAAGCCATTGCCAAACTTGAATTACCTGTCCCTACACAACCACCGCCTACAGTAGGCAGATCATTTACTGCAGTCCATGAAGAGCCATTATAAGTAGCAGAGTGACCTTTATCTCCGATAGGGGGGTAACCAGGACGTTGATAACCCGTAAATCCTATTCCTGTTGATTGAGCTGTTCCCGTTCCTGAATTTCCTTGCCAACCCCATAAATACTCTCCTGAGTTAGCCCATGACGTGCCGTCAAAATTTTGTGTATTGGTCCATGTATAAGGAGCATCAACCTTTGAACCTCCAAACATAAAACAACTACTGTCTGCTCCTCCTCCTGCGCCATTATTTCTAGTGCTGGGACCAGAAGGACTTAAAAGATTGTTTCCTGAAGCCCAACCACTACTATAAATCCGTGCTTTAAAAGTATTACTCGTACTGTTGTACCAAACATCTCCCAAGTTCACGTTTGTTGGATCGGCAGATATTGCCTTAACTTTTACGCCTTTTATTCCTTGATAATCACTCATTTGTTTCTCCTATTGAGGTGAACTAGGCAACACAACCGCTGTGGGTCGTGGTCCTCCACCTTTTAAATAACCTGTTTCTGATGCATAAGGCTCTCCGTTATCAGGAAGAGCATCCCATTCTGTTTGAGCTTGTGTAACTGCTGCATCAGTAGTCGCTTGAGCTTCTGTTAAAGTTTTTTCAACTCCACCCACTCTTGTAATCCAACTTGTATCATCTTTAAGGGTAACCCAAACATTTCCTGGGTATCCATATATATTCAGTCCTACTGATTCGTTCCACGTTATAAATCCTGCTCCTGTATTTGTTGCTGTACAATATTTCATAATTCTATTCCCTAGCTCGTAGTAACTGTTACGGTTGAACCATTTACATAAGCTTTAAAAGTACCACTTGTACTGTTATACCAAAAATCTCCATTTTGCAAATTTGAAGGATCACTGCTTACTGATCTAATAGAGACTCCAGTTATACCAATATAAGTAGACATTAATTATCCCTTAACAGCCATCCTTGTGTTGCATCTACATACACCAAGGTAAAAGCTGCTCTTTCCACGGCAACAGTTAAATCTGAACCTGCTCCTTGGATGTTATGCGAATTTCTTGCAACTGTTAAATTATTACTATCAAAAGTTCCTGCATAGTCAATAAAAGAAATCTCATCTCCGATTGTTGCGGAAGTAGGTAATGTAACATTAAATGCTCCAGCTGTAGTATTACAGAAATAACCTCGTCCAGCTACTGCATTAGCAGGGTCGGCTGTAATAACCGCCTGCCAAGATTGACCACCAGTAATAGTTGTCCATGATAAAACTCCACCAGTAGTAGAGGTTAAAGCATCACCCGCTGTACCCGCTACGGTCGCTGGCCATGTAAGAACATATCCTGTTGTCGTTCCATCAGCTTTCATTTCAACAACATCACTATTATCTGTATCAGATAATTTTAATGATCCTTGAGCTAAAATACTTAAATCTGCTCCATCTGTTGTTAATCCTGCAGCACCACCAAACACTCCAGAATTATTATATTGAAGTTGTGTGTCTGATCCTGCTGGTACTCCAACCGTTGCTTCGATTAGATCAGTGCCACTCATGTAAACGAGTTTGTAGCCTTTATCAGTAGTAGAAAAAGTAGTTCCTGATCCTGTATCAGAAGCTCCTTTTAATTGAACGGTATAAGCTCCAGTTGTTCCATTAAGAATAACTTTCAATCCTTCTGTGTCGGTAGGAAAAGTTACAATTTTATTTCCTGTAATAGCTGCTGTTAATTTTATAACTTGATTACGAGCAGCATTGGTTAACGCATCAGCTACAGATGTTGAATCTCCATCTGTCATTGCTAATACAGTTGTATTTGCACCAGCTCCTACTAAATTTAAAGATTGTGAATGATAACCTGATGCAGCTTGTTGAATAATATCCCAATTAGTATTGGTTAATGTACCCCATGTACCGGCTTTTTCACCGGTAGCCATTTTTTGAATTCCTAAATAATTATATGTTGATGGCATAAATTTCTCCTACCTGATTTACTATAAGTGATCGGTCTATCTCTGTCAACCACTATGCGGCCGTTTTGTCAACTTCGGTCCAAGTTACATCGGTGCCTGTGTCTACGGAGGCCCAAGCAAAGGCCATACCAGAGGCTAATCCTACACTCGAGGTCATCCCGATTCCCGTTGGATTAATAACCGCTTTAGCGCTTACACTTACCGTACCTAATGAAACTGTCGAGGAAACAGATGGAGTTGGAATAAACTGAACATACACTACCGTTCCTAATCCAGAACTTAAACCAAGTCCTGTTGGAGAAATTGTAATATCAGTGAAGGCTCTTTCATCCCCTAAAGAAGCAGTTAAACCAATTCCTGTTAGACTCACATTGCCTGGGCCGATAGGTAAAGCTTGTCCTAAACTAGTGGTTAGTCCTAATCCTGTTAAAGTAATAATTTCATTTTCTAAAACGGTGACACTGCCAACAGAACTGGTTGTAGATACTCCAGTTGGACTTACTGCCATTCCTAAAGAAAAATCAACATCCCCAAGAGAGGATGTCATGCCTATTCCTGTAACTATTTCGTGAACTGAATTAGCCTTAATGGTAACGTCACCAGTCGATGTTGTTGCAGAAGCTCCAGTTGGTATAACACTATACGAATCTCCCCATACACCATTTCCCCAAGTGTTTCTTCCCCATCCTTTATTAATTTGTGCCGTGACTGTTTCATCACCTAAGGAAGAAGTAAGTCCTATTCCTGTGAGTGTGACAGAGGTGTCACTTTGTTGTCCCCAAAGGCCGATGCCCCAGGAAGTGCCGGCAAGATTCCAACTGTTAGCAGCCATTGGAGGTTACCTCCTAGGCTATTCTTAAGATAGCTTGTGTATCCGTAACTGCAGGAAACTGGATTGTAAAAGTTCCAGCTGTAGAAGTTTTATTACCACCAAAATTTAAAACACAAACCGCTTTTCTACTTGTAGAACTTGAAGTGTTATAAATAACAGCGCCTTTAGCTGTGATCGTTGCTGTTTCCCAAGAGACATTTCCAAAATCAACACACGCTGTGTCAGTTTCTAGTGTAACTAATTGACTAGCCACTGCTAATTTTTTTCCACCAGCGGTGTAATTAGTTCCAGAAGATTCTTGAGTTGTGCCATATGAAGTAGTCGATTTATTTATACTTGCGCCTGTAAGATATAGTGCAAGTTTAAATTGCATCGTACTGACCCCAAAATCATGTTCGCCTTCTAAAACTTCAGTTTTAAAACTATTACATACTGCTGTTGTAACTGCCATAAGATCTCCTATTTAGTTAAACCCGAATCAGTGGTTGATGGTGTATTAAGAGGAATCCTAATTGTACCACTTGTATAATCGCCTCTTCTACGTCTTCCAATTTGTTCAAGACCGAATTTATCTACCTCTTGTTTATATCGTTGTTCGTAATATGTCAACATATCCATTGGACCTTTTAAAAATCCAAAAGCTTCAACCAAAGAAGCATATAGGAGACCATTTCCAAATCTTTTACTGATAAAAGTGCTCGTAGTTCCAGAGCTTAAACCTGTAGGCATCTTTATATATTCACTTTCGACAGTGTAGGCTGCATCCGGAGAAGGAGCTATTTTAAAATAACCATCTGCTGAACCATCTCCTCCATCATACATAGCATAGTATAAAGGTTTTCCAGTATTATTGGTCTCATCTTGAGTATATTCATCTAACATGGTTTGATCTACTTTTTGTAAATACCACATATTGTTGGAACTATCGGTTAATTTAATAGCTCGAACAACTAAACCACCAGCAGGATTATTGTAAGTTCCTTGGCCAATATTTAAAGTTGCTTTATCATAATAACGATAAGCATCAATATTAACATCCCTGAAAATTCTTTCTTCAGCGTTCTCAATGAATTGATCCGTGATGGTAGAAGTAAAAACTGAAGTTCCTACTTCAGTATAATTTTGAATTGCTGTGGTTAAAGTTGCGTAAGTAAATTGTGCCATTATGCTTTAAATATGACAGGTCCAATCGAAACGGATCCGCCTCCTCCTTGTGTATTTCCATTTGTAGCAGTCCCTGATGAGACTGTAAACTGATAATTATTATAGGTTTGAGCATACGTGCTTCCATATTGTGCAATAACATGTCCTGCTTCCTTACAAATTTCTGCACCAGTAATTCCATCAAAACTAGGAACATCAGCATAAGTTGCAACAGGGTTTGTAGAAGTTCCTGTTCCAGGAGCTACTGTAGGCGGTCCATAGAATCGGAAGGTATCTCCCATGGTACGTTCATGTCCGGGTTGATAAACACGAATCACGGACGTTCCAGCTGTTGTTGTAAAAAAAGGATTTCCTTGTAACATCGTCATGGTTTCAAATTCTGTTCGTGCCGGTCTTGCTCGTTGTAAAGCTTGAGGGTCTCCTCCTGTCACTTTTAATTCTAATTGAGGAGATTTCGGTTCGTATTCAGAAATATGAACCCATGCTCCTGTCCATTCTCTTACCATTTCAGGATAAGGATAAGCTTGTCCATCCCGATCAGAAATAGCTAATGAATATTTTCCTTGTGAAAATCTTGCTGTCATTAGCTCCCCGCTGGATAATAAGATTGAGGAGTTACAAAAGTACTCGAAGCTGAGCCATCTTCAGCGAGAGCTCGAGCTAATTCATCTTCGTAGTAAAGTTTTAATTCTTGAGTTTTAGCTGGATTAATTTTTTGACTTAAATAAAAAGCTAACCCTGAAACCAAACATGGAAAAAATCTAAAAGGAACATCTGTAGTATGAGAATAAGCCGTATCTTTTGCCCCTACATTGGGGTGAGTTATACCAGCATCAAAAATTCTTTTTACATAATAAATATTAATATGGTTAGTAGCCTGAGAACTTCCCGGTTCAATATATAAAGTTAAAGTTGTCTTATCAATAAAACGTTGAACCCAAAACTGACTAGGAACTCCCTGAGAATTTTTATTAGATAAAGCAGCATAAGTAGCTCTGTCAATTTTTGTTAAAGTAATATCTGTTTGTCCTGTTTCACCATCATTCGTCCGATAGGCTGCGGTTAAAATATCTGAAGCGTTATAAACGTAAGCAGTGTTATTAGTAGTTGCTTTATTAGTCGTGCTTGAGTCTCGGGCAGTAGTATTTTTATAAATATCAAATGTTTTTTGTCCTGAAGTAATATAAAGATTTGTGTTGGCTACTTCCCAAAAATGAATTCCTCTATTTCCCCATTCACTTAATAAAACATTAAGGGAAAAAAGAGCAGTTCTTAAACTCATTCCTGATGTTAATTGTGTATTACATCTCTCGTAAGCTTCTTCGATGCATTGAGAAACCGAAGGGTTAAATGCAACTGTTGAGGATGTCGCCATTTAGCCTCCTAACCGTCGTACTGTACTGATACTCCGACTACAGCAGTTCCATCGTAAGCGAAATAAGCTCCATCTGGAAATAGAACTCCATTATCAGGGATATAAGGAGCCACTGCTTCTCCGCTATCTACATCTAATATTAATTTATTAGCACCCGTAGTTGCAGAAGAATTTTTAAAATAAAGACGTCCTGCTCCAGCTCCTGCGACTCCATTCATTCCTCTTATTCGAGTTCTGCCAGCAAATACAATTCCTGTAGTCGCTCCACCTGTAACTCCTGCTGAAATATCCGTCGTGATTGCACCACTCGCTGTGATGCTTGTAATTTCTGTCCACGTTCCTGTTACACTCGCTGTAGTAGTATCGGGTCCAGTAAAAGCAGCTACAGTTTGAGCCGCACCGTCCGCATCTTTTCCGACCACAGCAAAAGTGATTCCTGAATTATCTGCGCTAGAAGTCAAAGTGACTGTCTGAGCATTAACCCAGGGGCCGCTATTTAATAAAACTAAAGTCGTTGCAGTTCCTGATGCAGAAACCGCATCAACATCTGCTCCGTATAAAATCTGTTTACTTTTTACCTGTGATACGTTTGCCATAATTCAATTCCCTAATTCTCTAAGCCCCCGAAGGGGCTTAGAATAATTTATTAGTTCGTGTTATTGATCTTCTGCAACCAATCAATTGTCAAATATGAATTACCAGTCGTAGGTGTATCTGCCATTGTAGCAGTCAATACCACCGATTTATCCACTTCATATCCTGAAGCATCATCATTCGATACATCCATACAGTTGTCCTGTTGAGCCTCGTTCTGCATAAAATATGCTGGAACATGCATAGACCCTAAAGCCTTAACATTTGTTGTTGCTACATCACCCGCAAAATAATCAAGATCATGAGTATTTGTAGTAGAACCTGCTGCTTGCGCAACATTAGCTCCAACCTGCATAAACAAATTTGCACTCCATACTACAGTGTTATTCATACGTATATCTGTGATTCTAGAAAATTGTGGAATCACGATATTGTTCGCTAAGTTCTTAGCACTTGTAGAAGATGTTTGAGACAATGGATTAGCATTGAATGTAGATCTACATAGTACACTGACAGATTTTGTTTTCAGAATACCAACCGCTATTGTTCCTGCAGAACCGGAATCTAATGTCATAGACGTAACAGTTTTGTAAGTCTTAGCTGAAGTTACTAATGAAGATAAAGCTAGAGTTTCAGTTTGTGGATAACCAAAAATATCTGTTCCAACAATATCACAATCTGTTCCTGAATCAGAACTACTTGAAGTAACCGTGATCATAGATGCCATTTCAAAACCACCCACAGACGTAATGCCTGGAACGTTTTGAGTAGAATCTACCAATGTAACACTAGTAGTCCCTGCTGTATTAGAAGCAGCTAATGCTAATCTATCCGCATCAGTTGCATAAGCAATACTATTAAAATCAAATGGAAAACACATGCTGTTCGCTACCCAGCCTGCGTCTCTAACATTTGTTCCAACAGTTGTGCCTGTCGTGTTCTGTATCGGTCCTGTTGTAATAGGTCCCGAAAAGTTTGTTTTTGCCATAATTATAATCCTCCTAGTTAATGTGGATATAGTCTCTAGGCCGTCGACTATACGCGTCTATATCCAATTAATAATTGTATAGTAATTAATCTATAGCGTAAATTTTCATTTAGCGCAAGGGATCCCTTCAATAATGTTTGATTTTTGTAATAGCGCTTAAGTGGCTATCGAAACTTCGTCTTGGACTTCGTTTATTTTAGTTTGAAGAGTATCTTCTTCAAATTCTTTGGCAATGATTTCTTTTATAACATCCTGGATTTGTCTATTGATTTCTATCATACGGATATTATGCTTCCCTGACTTCAGGTGTTCGTGTTGCCACTCTAGTTCCAAGGACTTCTTCGTAATGTACAGGTCTTGGGTCATTTATAACCTCCTCATAGGTTATCCACTTACCAGTGGTAAATCCATCTTTCTCCAGTTTTACCTCATTTTTTCCTAGTTTGTCAAGGATTGATTTCTCAATACTTTCCTGGGTGTCTTCAGCCATTACATTAAACTTAGCATAATAGCCGTTCCAACGGAGCTGTATTCGGAAGTTTTTCATAGTGAATTTCTTACTTTATAGTCAAAATGAGGCGGTTTTGAGGCCGCCTCATTTTTTATTTTATTATGCTCCTGGTGTTCCGAAAATACCACGCCAGTCAGATGCGCCAAAAACGTATCTTTCCCTAGCTTTGTATCTTACGTTACCAGTGTCGAAGTCGCCTTCCATGGAAGTCTTAAGTGGTGCTCTATCGAAATGTTTCATTCCGTTAGGAACATCCGTAATTAAGAACCATGCATCTGTATCACTTAAATAGTGATTAACGACATAGCCTTCAGGAACCATATTCATGTTCTTGAGAGCGTTGATGTCATTATCTGCAGTACCGACTCTACCTTGAGATTTTAACAATCTTTCAGCAGTAAATTGAAGCGCAGAAGGAATTATTAATTTCCTTGCTTTTGCTGCAACTTTCAAACCTCTTTCATCTTTGAACGCTGCAATGTCAATCATTGCTTGTTCTAACGATGTTTCGTTAAGGTCTGAGGCAGTAGACAAAATATTACTTTGATTACCAGATAACGTTGGGTGTGTACTAACAAGTAAATATTGACCGTCACCAAATGTTCCTGATGTAAAGCCATTATTTAAAATAGTAGCACCTTTCGTGTTCTTAGTAGTCGCCATAGATCTTGCCAAAGCTTTTGTATAACGAGAAGCGAGTCTATCGTAGAGATTATCTTCGATAGCTTCTTCTGTAATTGCAAAAGCTAATGCGATGGTTTCCATAGTGTAACGAGCAGTGTAAGTTTCCTGAGCTGTGTCAAAAGCTACCCCTTGACCTTCAGGTTTTACAGCTGCGTCGCCAAAGCCAGATAACATAACTTCTTCTTCAAAAGCTCTGTCAGATGACTCTGTTACGAAGATTTGCTTCGTTTCGTCTGCGTATTGCTTATACTCTAAACCGAACAAGGCGTTTAAACCTGGTTCTAGTTCTTTGACAAGCTGTTGTCGTGAAATAGCCATAATTTATCTCCTATGTTGCGGAATAGTCGTAATAAACATGTTTATTGAATTTTACAATCCAATTAGAGTTTGCATTACCAGTATCACTATTAGAAGGGTCTCCGCTGATTCTTACAACAGCCAAGCCTCCCCCACTTTTAGCAGTAGCAGTAATTTCCTCTTTAGATCTTCCATTGATTGTTGAACCCGCAGTATATGCCATGTCAATTCCTCGACTAGCTATAACTTGAGTCAACGTGCCTGAAGTTTGCACTTCAAACAAATCATCTGGATTATCATACACAAACGCTGTCGCGCCAGCCGAAGGATTTGTCACTGTGACATCTCCTGGCCAGTAGTTTTTAAACGTTGGTTTAGAAGTTGTTGGATCGTCGTAAAAACAACCATTAAAGATACCTACATTTCTAACAGCATCAGTTTCAGATGAGCCAACGTAGCCATAAGCTAGCGTGCCTCCGCCTTCACTAATTGTTGTGCCGTTACCTGCAGTCATCACATCACCCGCATAAATAGCGCCAGTGGTGCCACTTTGGATAACGTATTTTGATGTACCTTCAGAAGTTGGTCTACTACCGAGTCCACCGACTTGTCTAAAACCGAACGGTGCGTCTTGGTTTGCCATATTATTACTCCTTGTAAATAACTTGCGTTATTTACGGTTAATTAAATTCAGTGATAGGGAATTGGTTGTTATCCCGAGAAAGTTACTCTTTCTTTGTACCACCGAAGGTTACGCGAGATTGCCGTTCCTGTTGGATCGGCATACTCTTATGTTGTTCCTTACCAAGATCGTATTCTAAAGCTTCGTTCGCATCCCGTGTTTGTTGTGCAAAATATGCATCACGAGATTTGGCGATCTCTTCCGGTATCCTTGCCAACACAAGGCCACCAACTCCGATCATTCCCTTATACTTCCCTTCATTGATTATAGGATATTCGGATCCAGGGTATTCATCTGCTCGAACTAACGACCAGCCAGATCTGAGTTTACCTTGTAAATTTTTGGTATCATCAAATCCCATTGTTTCTACTCTGACCCATCTATGCCTAAAACCCGTTGGGGCTTTGGGAGCATCTAAAGATGATGGTGGAGTCCAAACCTTTGGTCTTTCAGTTTTAGACCTAGTCTGACTCGCGCGAGAAGTTTTATTATTTTCCATATGCTTATGCCTCCTTCACGATTAATAATTGTTTCGCATATTCTTCGAGTGGCACGCCTAATTTTTTCGCTATTGCGACTTGTGAAGACGTGAGTTTCACATTTGTGCGCCCTGGTTTCACGCTTCGTCTCACCGAAGCAACCCTCTGAGGGGTTTTGGACGTGATTGTATCTTTTGTACCAAATTTATGCGGAAAGTCAACTTTTATTCTTTTATCTATTTCTGCATAGTACTCATCTGACTTAGGATCAAATCCTTCTTTTTCAACTAGATCCTTATGAATCTCGAACGCCGTAAATGTCATGGCTCTATCTTTTCCAAACCATGTATTTTTCGTCGCCCATTCTTCAGCTTGTTCATCCACTTGGGGAAGCGACGGAGTTTTCTCCGGCGGTCCTCCTCCATATGCGGGAGTTCTCGGCTCCTTTATATACTCTTCTCGTCTTAATTTTTCAGATTCAATATTTCTAACATCACTTGTTAAAGTGCTTAGTTCGGCTTGAGCTTCAACTTGTTTAGCCGTATCTCCTGCTTCAATAGCCGCGCCTAATTTAGCTTTAACCGCGTCTAATTGACTTTTGGCTCGTGTTTCTGAATCCTTAAGATAAGTGGAATCAAGTTTTGCGTATCGTGATTCCCATTGTTTTCTTTTGTGTTCAACGCCTTGAGCGTATTGCACTGCAGCATCTTTCTGTCGTTCTGCTTCTCTCCAATTCTTTGTAAGCTTAGCGATTCTTCTGTTAACACCTTCACTATACTCTTCTAGTTTTTCGTCTTGCGGTTTACTTTTCTGAACATCAGACTGCTCATCAGATTTCGCAGGTGCGTCATCGGACTTAGCAACGTCTTGAGTAGCTTTTTCATCCTTAACCTCCACTTCTGGTTCGGCTTCCTTTACTTTTTCTTCTGGTACATCAATCTCGGCACCCGGACCACTCGTGTCGATGTCTACCAATTTACCTTCTTGTTTTTCTGTGTCGTCTGGCATAGTTTCCTCCTATGATTATATGTCATGCAAGATCTGTTCTGGATCTTGTATTATTCCAAGAATCTCATCTTCATTTAAGATTCTTATTTCTCCCCCTTCAATTTTAAAACGTGAGCCTGCATAACGTGCAAACATCACCCATTCACCTTTCTTACACCAGGGTCCTTGAGGATATCGTTCTTTATCTCGATAACAATCAGGTCCCATTTCTAACACTAAGCCACATACAGTAGCCAAATGTTGTCTTTCTGCCGCTGTATCGGCAATATGTACTCCCCCTTTTGTAACTCTTTTCGGTTGAAAAGGCAGAACTAAAATTCTCCATCCTGTAGGTTTTGGAAGATGTATAGCTTGTGGTGGTTTATTTCGTTTAGCTTCTGCGTCAGCAGCAGCTTTTTTTAATTTTGGTTCTAAAGCTAATTTAACCTTGGGTGGGTTTTGGGTCTTTGTCGATTCTGACAACTTTTCCGTCATGTATTTGTTGCTCCTTCTTATTTAGCAGGTTAGAGATTTCCTGTAACACTGATTCCAGTGCACTTATTTGTCCGGTAATATATTTATATTTCTCATGACTGTCAACCCCACCTGAGGTGACATTTATTGAGAGAGCAGCTAGCTGTTGTTTTATAGCTCGCTGTAATTTTAATACAAAACTAAACTCATCCATTATTTTTTCTTTTTCTTTTTCTTCTTTTTCTTTCCAACCGGCTTACTTCCATAAGCTTCTGTCCACTCTCTCGCAATCTTTGGTTCATTTTTCCAAAGATAACGTCTTTGTTTTTCAGATTTAAAAGGCATTATTTCTTCCTTAATCTTTTAATTTTTACCTTTTTTAAATACTCTTTAGTCTTTTTTAAACCTAATTCAGGTTTAATTTGCTTAATTACTTTAACAGGCTGCGTCATTTCTTCTTAGGTCCTCCATTCCTGAACACCTGGGTTCCTTTTATTCCAAATATGCTCGCTACGACGGTAATCCACAAAGTTTGGAACCATATCGGCAATGAGCCAAAATGATGAAAGAAAAGCTCCACCTTCTGCATCATTACCGGATCGTCACTGAAAACTCCCCAGGCGAGCACAATTATCGGCGCCGAAATAACCAGAAGGACGAATTCGTCCTTAAAATCATTTGTCCGTGCTTCTAAAAGTTTGCCTTGGTAAGATTCCTCTCCTCGCGCCATGCGTTCTGCATGCAATAAAGCTGCATCCGACATAGCCATTTTAGTTCTTTGTTTATTTGAATAGACTTTAGCTCCAGCTTGTAGAGCCATTTTTGCTAAACCGAACCACATAAATCTCCTTTATAATATAGGATATACATATGGCGCGTGGAAAATTAATACCACTTAACTTTGGATTTTTTACTTGCAAGCATTCTTCTTTGTCCACCAACTTGATCTTCGACAGGAATCTTTTCGGAAACTTTATATTCGTTTCCACCTTTCATATACCCGTCTTTATTGGTAAACTGTTTGAAGTCTACGCCTTTGTAAAAAGGTCTTTGTCCTTTTGCCATATTAGCTCCTTATTGGAATACCGCCTATAAGGTATCCATCTTCATTTTGAAACAATGATTGATCGGGTCTTTTAGTATTCAAAGCCTTGGCTAATTTATTACCATGAGTTTGAATTCCAACTCCTCCGCCATGAGTCATTTTAACTCTTTTAGTTAAAGGTTGACCTTTTTTATTAATAGTCATCTTATCTAATCTTTTCGTCATGCCGCTTTCCTTTTCTTAGCCATTTTCTTAAACGTCTTAGCTAAAGCTTTAGCTCTTCCTGTACATCCTGGTTTTGTAATCGGGGTACATTTTCCTTTAGTGCCTCGTGCTTTAATAGATTTATTAACTTTTTGAATCCATTTGCCATCACCACCTTTTTTAGCACCGACTCTTCCACCTTTGTTGTAACCTTTATTTAATTCGCTATGGATTCTAGAAACTTCATCTCTTCTATTTCTATTAGAAGATTCACCTTCAACACGTCCTAATTCTTCTAATAGGTTTGTACGTCCACCACCAAATTTTCTAGTTCGGCCACCTTTATTGTAGGCAACACGTCCACCATGACGATAGTTAGCTCTTTTACTTGTACCTTTAATTTCTATTCCAGGCATATTAACCCTTCTTCCAGTCTCTGCTACGTTTGCCCCATTTACCATAAGATAAATCTCGTTCTGCAGCTGCTTTTTTAGGGTGTGCTGCCGTGGCTTTTCCTTTTCCTAAACGCATGCCAATAGATTCATCTTCTCTAGCATAGTAGCCTTGTGTAGCTTTAACTCTTTTACCTTTAGTATCTTTACTATAAGGGAACCTACTTTTATAAGGTCTTGTGCCAAAATCATTTCTCATAATTTTACTCCGTTCTTAATTTATTACACTAACTTCGAGGGCCTTTCAAGGTCTTTACGTCTTTTCTTTTCATAACATCCGATCGCATTTTAGCCTTGTTAGACATCTCTTGTTTAACCAAAGAGGTCTCAGCTCTAAGTTCAGCTAAATCCTCATTTTGTTCAAGTTTTTGCTCTGTCAGGTCTCGAGCCTGCATTAGCTTAGATTTATCTAAGTTAATTCGGGCTTCTGTTTCTTCTTTTTTCCTATAATCATCCTGAGCTTTCAAGTCAAGTTCTTGAGCTTTTAGTTTAATTAATGGGTCACTATCCAGCATAGATGTAATCTCTTTTTCTTGTCTCATAAACTCTTCCGTGTATTCAGCAATTAAAACTGCTTTTCTAGCTTCCATTGTAAGATTAAGTTGCTGCATTTGTTGTTGAGCTTCAGGACCTTGTAAACCTTGAGCCTGGGCTTGTTTCATTTGCATAATTTGTTGAGCAAATTCTAATTCAATATGTTCTTGAGCCATTAAACTAATGTGCTCGAAGATATTTTTTTCTAAAGCCACCATAATCGGAGGATTATTTCTAGCTAAATTAGTAGCCATAAAATTCATATGAGCTGTGATGTGCGCTCGATGATCCTGATTACGATAAGCTTGAAAAGGTTTCTGAGCCATTGCATCAATATGTTCTAACGCCGGATCTTTTGGCATGGGAGGAGGTGGCGGAGGTAAAAGTTGATCTATATTTTTAATTCCTAAAGCTGCATACATATTCCTGTAAGATGCGTAAAGATTATGCATCTGAGGATTAGACATAGCCATTTGTAATTCAGTTTGAGCTAATGTCACTCGTTGAGTCATAGAAAAAATATTAGGATCCGCAACCGGAATAATATCGATTCGATCATCAAAATCCGCTTGCTTAATCATTCTTTGTCCACCAACAACATCATAAGGGTATTCAGGAGGAAGATACTGAGAAAAAATAGTAGCTAATAATCTAAATTCATGTTTAAGACCATTGTATAATCTTTTATGGATAGCACTCATAACTCTTGAGCCACGTTCTAATAAAGCAACCGTTGTTCCTACTGCAGCATTTTGATTTCCGTCTCCTACTTGCATATCGGCAATCGATGCGAATCGTTGTCCGGCTTGAACCACTATACCCATTAATTGTAATAAAGTTTGAGAAGGCTCTTTATAAGGAAGAGGAAAGAAAGCTTCTTTTAAACTTCCACCGGGAGCATCCACATCTCTAAATTCTCCTGGTTGTAAAGGTTGAGCATCATCTCGAACTCGGATTCCTCTCATCTTAAATCCTGCAGGAAGATTAGATAATGTTCCTGCATCCAGTAATTGGCGGAGAGCGACTGTTGCAGTACGACTCAATCCGCCAATCATGTGTATAAGTCCAAACCCGTAGAATCCTAATCCTGGCAGGAATTTAAAATGGACAAAGTATTGGACCTTTTTCTTGAGTGGGTCGTTGGGTTGATAATTTCTTCTAATTGATAAAATTTGTCTAGAACCAGCTTCTAAAGTTATAATGTAAGGAAGTTTAATTCCTGTTGGTTCGCCCGTCTCCTTATTAATATCTTCAAACCCTTCTAAATCTAAATTAATATGTGCTTCTAAAACAGTAAAAGTAGAATCCGTACCTACTGAACTAAAAGTTTTTCTTGTTCCTTCTAATTTACGTTCTTCTTCATGAACTCGATCTTGAGTAAAATTGGGTCGACCTAAATCAATATCAGAATAAAATCCGGAAACTTGAGCTTTACGGATATCATTCTCGGACATATACATTCTTTGGAATATTGCTTCCGCATCTTCTAATGAGGTAGCAGAATACGGAACAATTAAATCATCGGCTTGAACGAATTTTGAAACGGCTCGACCGATCATTTCATCATAATAAACTTTTTTAAAAGAAGACCCTGCAAGTGGTAAATAAAATAACATCTGATCAAACTCAGCTTCATACTCAGGCATTTCATTCATGATCTGATAATTCATGTAGTCTTTAACACGCATACCTTGATCTTCTTTTTCACGTGTAGCTACTCCAAGAATTTGAGTTCGTACAGGTCCATCGGAGGGTAAAAGTTCTTTATAAGCTGTAGCTTGAAACTGAGTTACCGCTTCTGCTAAAACAGGATGCGTTGCACCTGAAGCTCCTTGGAAGGGTTGTGAACGATTAACATATTTAAATCCTAACAGATCTAAACCCGTCACATAAGTTTGTTCCCAATCTTTTCTTGAATTTTTATAATCTTCATAATCCTGATAAAGTTGAGAAGCTAATCGAGCCGATATTTCATCAGGAAGAATATCTGCTAAATTAGAAAAATGATCATCACTTCCAGGTCCCGCTACTTTGTTAGGTTCAAATTCTATTTCAGCACTACCATCTTCATTTTGAGTGACTTCTACCCCTTCATCAGAAACTTCTTGAAGTTTTTTAGTTTCTTCAATTTCAATTTCTTCAGGGGATTCAACGTGAACTGTTTCCTTCACATTCGGAAGGGATTTGTCTATTTTATCTGCCATATGATTCCTACGCTCATGCTACATTAACTTGTTTGGGACTCGAAAACAAGCCTACGATGCCTGTCCCTTGAGGATTCGGCCCTGATAACGGAGGAACTGCTCCGGGTCGTCTGGCAATGTTGCCGGTTTCAATAA
>VTLG01011343.1_pt1 | contig 25027 bp, 30 predicted proteins | sample 4694571 | NCBI WGS metagenome assembly VTLG01 (sample SAMN12604809, study PRJNA352737) | marine metagenome | biome: ENVO:00000447; feature: ENVO:00000209|ENVO:00000569|ENVO:01000036; material: ENVO:00002151; isolation source: viral sequences binned using virsorter ...
GCTTGTTATAATAGCATTGATGTTATTTATAATGATATGTTTCTTTTGTTTTTTTAGATTGATATTTTAACCACCACAACATATAGTGTAATTTTTAAAAAGGAGTCTATATATGCCTAATAAGTCAAAACAAAAAGGTACTCGTTGGGAGCGAGAGATAGTAAAGATAGCACATGAACATGAAGTCAAGGCAGAAAGATGTTGGGGATCTGATGGGCGTTCCAGGGGTTTACCAGAGGAAGTAGACCTTGTTCTAGATGATGAGATTCATGTTCAAGCAAAGGTAAGGAAAACTATGGCTGCTTGGCTTATACCAAGTAGCGATGTAGATGTCACCATAGTAAAGATGGATAGAAAAGATCCATTAGTTATTTTAAGATTGCAAGATTGGTTAGTTGATATTAAGGTCAAAAATGACTTATCTTCCGAGATTAAAATGCTACGAGAAGGTGAATGATTGACACCAAGGAATACATCAAGTATATAAAATCTCAACCATGTCTAGTCTGCGGTTCTTATCCTGTTGATCCAGACCATCTGGATGCAGTAGGTATAAATAACAACCGAAAACCATCAAAACGAGATTATACTTGTGTCCCTTTATGTAGAGAACATCATAGTTTGAGGCACTCTATGGGAACAAGGGACTTTGAGGATAAATACAACATTAATTTATGGAGGGAGGCTTTTAAATTGCTTAGGTATTATTATATCGAATAATGATATATAAAGAAATAGAATTTCCTAGTTACTTTACAGGGTTAGCAAAAGACATTTGTGTCGCTAGAAGTGCTATCTCTAAAAATGTGTACCGCAGAGGAACTGAGAGATACCGAGGCAAACAAGAGTTTGAGATTTCCTACATGGGGGTCTTAGCAGAGTTAATATCAAGACATTATTGTTATGAGTATGGGATAGCGGCAGACTTTGCCCCTATAGTGGACAAAAAGCCTGTTGTAGGAGCAGATTTAATAGTAAATGATGTGAGAATCGATGTTAAGGGTGTACCCCCTCAAAGAGCGAAATTGTGGGTTAATGCGAACTCCCACGAAAACAGAAATAAGAAGATAGATGTGTACTGGTTTATACATCTTATTAATGAAACAAAGGCTAATAATTATATAGTAAGTTGGGATGATGTAAATAAGTGGCACAAAACATATTCAACTTATACAATGGTGTACCAAAGGAGTATTAAATGAACGAAGTATTTTATGCAACTGTAGTAGATGGTAAGGTTAAGTTTGACAATCCAAGTTTATGGGATCGATACTTCCAGAAATTATCTGGTCAAGCGATCGAGATCTCTGTAAAACCTCTAGGCAAGAAAAGGAATGCTAAACAGAACCGATACTATTGGAAGGTTATAGTTAAGAGAGTATCTGACTATTTAGGCTATTCTGATAGAGAAGTGCATGAGATACTAAAGAATAGATTTGATGTAGATTCTACTAAGCACCTAAATGTATATGAGTTCTCTGAGTATATAGAAGATATATGTAGATGGGCAGCAGTTGAATGGCAACTACATCTCCCTAATCCTTCTTCCTACCAAACCTCACGGAGCGATAAAGAGCAGGAATAAACCCCATTTGCTACTTGAGTAAACTCAGGTATAGCATCAAATTTAACTATAGAAAATGCATCAGATTGCATTGAATCTTTATTACTCTGAAATATAAGTGGATAATTGCCACCATAGGTTCTTTGGATTACTTGATTCATAAAACCAGGGTGTCCTGCGAGGCTATATTGCCCTGGAGAGGCTTGATCAATTATAAGTCCTCCACTCTCAGCATCTATAAAAGCATTTTCATGACTTGCTGTATCAACATACGGCATAACATCAGACTCATCTAAGTAATTAAAGTTCATAGTCCAAGTCCTTCTTCCAGTTGGATAGAAGTCTTTGTAAATTAAATTTTCACCAGGCCCATCTGAATAAGATTGAAATACTTCGTCTGGCAAATCCCAAGGGTGCATTAACCATCTAGGTGAACCTTTAAAATTTGTGTTTATATAATCATGACCTGTTGTTGTTTGAGCAGGTTCTATCCCATCATACATACGACCCATACTAACGCTAAGTTCAGGTGAATGAGGAAAATCATAGTATATTCCATATGATAAACAACCTAAATATCCAAAAGTTGAACTACCACTCGTTCCTGATGCTATTCTTACTTGTATATAATTATCTGCTCCTTCTGAAGGAGATAAATCTTCTAATTGAACTATAGTTGTCCCATTTAAACTAGGTGAAATAGAAACTTGACTTTGAGTTAAAAAAGAATTAGTCCCAACAAATGCTTCTTTATCACCATTTAAAATATTTTCAAAACGTTCTATTTGAATATTTGAACTATTAGTATCAAGATGATTTACTTGTATTTCAAAAGATGCATCTTTAAAATTATGCCCAATTAAGGCTAAATAAAATTGAGAATTTCCAAGAGAGTCTGGTGGTATATAATCAGGTATTGGAAGGATGAACTCCAATCCTTGCTCAATAGAGATTGTGGAACTAAGAGGATTAATTTCGATATAAGTTGATGGATTCATATCAAATAAAACACCATTGTAACCTGCACCACTTAAATATGAACCTGTATTAAGATTTCCATACCATTGGCTAGGAAGGTGCGATCCCATCCCTGCACCTAAATCGTATAAATTCCAATCTGGAACTTTATTTTCAGTATGCATATACCAATTTGCAAGATCTACATACATTCTTGGGGTTTTTATTCTTTGATACTCTCCTGCCATTAATAGCCTCCTGATGAACCATCATCTGATGGATTATTTCTCGATAAATTTTCATTATTGAAAAAGTTTCTTGGACTTCTTCTCACGCTAGTCCTTTTACTTTTTTTAATATATTTCTTAACTTCATTAAATGTTCCTTTGCTGTATTTACCCTTAGCAATTTTTTTATTTAATAAACCTTTATAATTTATTTTTTTCCCTACTAAATCTTTTGGGAATAACGGTTTTTGATTAGGCGATGCATATAACATTTTTGAATCTTCAGTATGAGTGCCGCCTGTCATTACTCTTAAATCCGAATGGTAATGAATTGGGCCATTGTATTCTTCACCATCTTTAGTATAATATTTTGTATTTTCACCTAATTTAGCATTGTTTACAACTATACTTGATTTTGATAATGTTTTTCCACCTACTCTATTTTCATAGTCATAATCGATAGCCTCATCTAATGTATTCCAATTAGTATCTAATTTATTCATTTTTGAAGATACTTCAACAACACGAACTGGTCTTTTTATATTAACATTATCTATATGAATATTGGGGTCTTTTTCCCTTAATTTTGTATTTTCATTCATTTTTGCTAGTTCTGAAATTTCATATACTTTAGCATATTTTATTTTGCATTGGCTTGTATAATAAAGAATACAATTATCAGAAAGTTGTGTATGTTTAGGATCTCCATTAACAATAAATAATTTATTCTTACCTACGACAGGAATAAATTCTCCAGGCATATTACTAACTCCTGATAATGTTCCAATAAAATTAATTTCTATTAAATAAATGTCTGCTATATTAGGAACATCTAATTCTATTTTACCTTGTCCATATTTTAATGTATACATATATCTCCTATTATGGTACTAAATTTGCAATTATTGTTGTTATATCAAAAATGTTTATTACTCCATCATCGTTAACATCGCCGTTTTCAAACCAATATGGGAATCCATAAGGGTATTCATCAAAAACAATATAATTTACTATACCAACTATATCAAGAACATTGACACCACCATCCCCATTAAAATCACCTGCAAAATTTTCAAATTCTAACATATCTGGATTATATTCTATCATTAATGCATTAGTAGGTTTATATCTTACTTCGGTGTAATACACATTATCATCAGAGTGAGGAAATTCATTAGTAATCTTTACCCAACAATTATCCATAAAACCTGATGTTTGGTCGGTAATTGCTGTCCCTGCATTAAAAGCAGACTCAAAATCATATTGTGTACCATTAACCACACCTTCATGGAGTAAATTATCTGAATCATATTGATCAATCCAATATTGCCAATCAAAGTCATCATCACCTGTCCACCAACCACTTAATTCACTTGCCGCTTCACCTACAATAGGTGACCAACTGCCGCCTAGTCCATTATCCACAAATTGTTGAAAGGCAGGCGAAAATCCTGCTGCCCCAATATTCCCCCAAGGATCACCAAACCAACAAGCACATTGTAATGAAAGTTCAATAGGTGCACCATTATCTCCAGCATTTCCTGTTTTATCCCAAAATTCTATACTTTTTGGGCCACCTATAGGAACATCATAACCTTGCCCTGCCCATGTTGTACCGCGATCATTATAAGGGTTTGGACTAAAAAAAGTAAACGAAAGAACAGGCCAATACCATTCTAGATTCTGATTAGATGAATCTGATAGATTCCAAACATCTCTACCTCTTATAACATCATTATACTGAACAGAATCCCCAAATTGTTGGCCATATCCTTTGGCAAGTAAACAGAGCATATATGGAATTATAGTAGCCTCACCAAGATTTTCAGATGTCCACTCCCAACATTCATCAGCACTATAATAGCAAACTGGTTCATAGTCACCTAAGTTTATACTTTTTGAAATGACAGTAGGGTCATCTAAGGAAGACCCGTCATGGGTACTACCTGCCTCAGTTTGTAGGTAATTAAATGCTCTACTAATATTTTGATAAGGCACAGGATCTCCGCCTGAAATATTATAAATATCAATATCATCAATAAGCCAATGATAGCATTTAGAAATTCTCCAATTAACATCAATAGTAAAAAATTTAGGATCTAACATTTTATGAGGTGGTAATTGTGGGACAATATGAACCTTGTTATCAGATTCAGACCAATGAGTAAAATACCTAAAATAAATATAAGATATTCCTGACAAATGCTTACCATTCTGACCTGGTTCCCATTCTGAAGGTGGTATTACTATCTCATCTTGTTGTGAAATAAGTTCTATAGCCTGTTGAGAAAGTGCATTTGAGCCTTCTGGGATAGAAAATGAACTATCACCCCAATAACCACCTACTATTTGCCATATAGGAACTTCAATAGGGTCATAAACAGCACTAGGTTGCTGAGTAAACCAAAAAGTAGACCATGGGCCTTGGCTATCAATATCGTCTTGAACATTTGAAAGATTATGTAATTGAAGAAGTTTTAGTTTTATTTTATTACCTAAGTTTCTGACTTCTGTAATTTGGAATAATGGGTATCTATATACTGCCGCAGGTGATGACATAACTGTATAGTTAATACCAAAAGCCAATTCATCGTTTATTAATCTTGGGAATTTTACAATATCACCTACCGATAATCTTAAATAGGATAGAGGCAAGTCAAGTTCAATAATAATATGGTCATTACAATGCTGTCTTACCAAATATTCTGTCATCTGTTGTGCAGTTCCTTGTTGTCTTACATACGGACATTCATAATCAAATGTGGTATATTTGTGCATTAATTCAGTTTCAGTTGGATAATTATAATAATCAAGTATTACTTGGTTGGCTGTTTTAATAATTTCCTCATCATTAGGGTCTGTCATATGATAATCTGGAAATTCAGGAAGTGAACTTGGTGTAAAATAACTTGTAACTCCGTCATATTTTTCAGTAGCATAATTGTAATTATAATGTACTCTGACTTTAGTTTTTATATCTTCTTGTTTTGTCCTATCAAACCTATAATCTAAAACCTCGTCAACTTTTATAGGAAATGCACCCTCATAGTCAACTTTACTATATTGCAACTTATGAGTCGCAAATTGCAAAACTCCGTTATGTTTAAGTTTTGGAAACACAGGTGTAGCAAAAAACATTCCTTCTACTAAATCTTTTACTTTTATAGGTTCTACAAGAGTAAATGCAAATCTCCAACCACTTAATGCAGCAATTGCTATCTCTGCTGATTCTGCATCAATAACATTATTCATGCTTGGTATCCATCTTGTAGGGTCATCTCCCCTTAAAACATCTTCTAGTAATTCTTGCGGCATAGCATATTCACCTGCAGGGGTTGCAACAATATCTTCTAAGTAATTGAACATTAATTCTTCTTCAAATAAGTATGCTAAAATATCAACAGGATTTTCCATCATTGATCCACCTTCACTAGACCTTCTTCCTCTTACATTTACAAAATATTTTCTTTCAGAAAGTTTATCAACAAAACCCATTTGATATATTGAAAAGTGTTGTATCCACCAATTTTCTATTCCAAGAATTTGCAAATCTGTTGTACCTTCAGAGTTTCCTTCACATATAAACCGAGGAAGTCCATAAAATATTTCTTCAGCACTACCGAAGGTTTGAAACATTCCTTCTTTACTAACACCTTTTGCAGCAGGTCTTCCTATCAGCAATGACCACAAAGAATTTGGAGAGTCTGAAGAATAATTATCAAAATCCCATGTTATTTTTTCACCTTGAAATGATCCCCTGTGGTTACCTAAATATTGAGTTCCTGTACTTTCATCTCCCCATCGTTTTGAACCAAATATTTTTAATGTTCGCCCTGGATAATCCGTCAATCTTGTTCCTTGTTTGCTACCATCATCTCGCTTTAATTCAATTATAGGTATGTTATTGTTTTCGTAAGAGAAAAAAGTGTCTGTATGTTCATTTCCTAAATAATCAAGAGTAGGATCAAATGTAGTTCCTTGTTCATCATCTTCTTCTGTTATTAATACTCTATCAGATTGTCTGTTTTTAGTAAATGTCCAAGCGTGAAGAGATGCTTGGGAAAAACTCCATCCCCAATGATGTTTATCGCCATGATTATCATTAGAACCTTCATATAAACTTGATAAATCACCCTCAGTACCTAGTTCACCCCCAGACTCAGTACGAGCCTCTATAGTTTTAAAATTTTGTTGTAAAACAAGCCATGTCCAACAAGGCTCATCCCACTCTATAGAATCAAATGTAAATCGTAAACACAAATATTGGTCATGATGAATTTCAGCAGGATATGTTGATGTGTCTGAATCTATATTACTTTGATCTCCATAAAATACTCCTCCTGGTGACGAAGAAACTCCATCGGTATTAACTATTCTTGTTTCTAATGGAAGAGAATAATCTCCTACATTCATATCACTACAAGGAGTTTGGCTGCCCATAGGAAACCATTCAGCATTATAATCATTTGGATTCATTAATGCTTGAACTCTAGAAGGTGTTCTCCATATACCTATTCTAAGTTTATCTGCACTAACAGAGTTACTTAAAGCCTCTGCATTTACTCCAATCGCAGGAGATCCTGATGTCCAAGTAAAATTTCTATCAACCTGATCATAATCTTCAAAAAAACCACCAGTTGGGTCAAAAGGTATTTCCAAATCATAATCATCTGATCGTAGTTCATCAACTAGATTGACAAAAGCATCGCCTTCATAAATCATTATAGGTGGTACTACAAATGTATTATCTCCAATAGTAATTTGTTCATTCCAATTATATTGTTGTATTGTAACAGGACTTCCTGATGCAGTTTGCTGTTGGTCTACATCTATTTGAGAAACTGTATGCCTTGAATAATCATTTTCCCAAGTTGAAGTAAATTTACATGGACTTCGATCTACATTACCAAATACCATAGGGTATGGTGTATTTCTGAAGTCAGGCCAAACATCTTCGGTGTCAGGATACCACATAATAGGATTTGGTAATTCCTTGTCAAATAATGTACTTGTAAAATCTTCTGTTTCTAATATAAAGGATTTTTTTGTATAAGTAGTATATTTTACTCTACCTGTCATTAACCATGCCACATCAACCAATTCATTTGTATCAGGTGTCAACCCAAATTCGACAACAGCATTAGTAAAAGCATTTTTTGTAAATACTTCTGAGAATCTAGCATTTGATTTTGTTTCTGTACTTAAATAAACAGAAGGATTATTACTAATTTCTATTCTTGAAGTTTGTGTTTGCCATTTCTGTGATTTGAAATCATAACTATCTTTCATTTCAGGTAAGTTTAAAAGTAACGGTAAAAACACTACACCAGGTAGAGATGAAACACCTGTAGCACTCACCCAATCAACACCATTCCACAATGCTTCATCATAATTAGTTGTAATAGTTGAGTGGGGACTTGAAGAAAGATATATATTTTCGTAACCACCTTGTTGCCGATGTTTAATTCGTACCACAGGCTTAAATTGTGGAGATTTTTTACTTAATTCTCTTTGTGTTCTATCGGTTACATTAATCATGAAATGCCGAAATCCTTTCCTCTGCCGATTGCACGGCGTATTCCTTCTGCTAACTCATTCTCTACAAAGTCTTGAGTTAACACATTACCTGAAACATTTACTGTTACTGCACCACCACCTGAACCTGCATTCATTCTATTCAAGTTAGCAAGTCCTATACGGCTAACTGCATTTCTGGACATTACAAACTCGCCTTGTTCTGCCTCTATAGGAGTCCCACCATAGCGATGTCTTCTGCCACCTACAACACCACCTTGTTCGTATGAAGGGGTTGGTTGGGCGTGGATTCTTGCGGCGGCGGAGATGCCAGATAGTACAACTGCTGCTTGTAACAAAGGCCGCCCTGAGTATTTTGCAAAGTTGATAGCAGTTTGAAACCCAACCTCACCAAAAGCAGCGACCTTTTGAGCCGCATATAATGCAGAATATTTATCTGCATGAGCCTTTCTTAATTCTTCTATTCTAGCCTCTTGAGCATGAGCAGACATTTCCTGGAAATCATTTCTCGCTCTTTCATTTGCTATGTCAGAATTTAGTTTTGCTTCATTCATAGAAACCCATTGGTCTATTTCATTTAATGCCATTTGATTTACTAGATTACCTTGTTCGGTCAATGTCATACTTTCTTTTTCTGTTTCTCCTGTAATTTGTTTTCTTAATTCAAGGATTCTTTTTAGTTGTTCTTCTTCAAGACCGCCTGCTTGAATAATAAGATCTATTGCTGCTAATTGATTTTTTTCAGCCGCTATAGTATTATTAACACCATCAAGTATTTTTGCTATCCATTCTATTTGTGATTTTAAATGGTCAGGGGTTTCTTTTGTTATTTTTGCTGACTTTTCCTGCAATCCAAGAGTTGCATCTATAATTTTTTGTATTTCGGCTTGTACCTCTGCTTGACCTTCTGCCTCTTTTTTAGCCTGTCTAAGCATCTCAACAAATTGTTTTTCGCCTTCTAGTGTATGTTTGAGTTTTGTAATATATTCTTTTGATGTTAAATCCTTATCTGCAATCATACCTGCTAATACAGCCTGTTTTCTTTGTTCATCTGTAAGATTTGCCATTGCTGTTTTAGTTGCCTTCATATTGTTTAACTTTTTAGCAATGCTATCTCCTATTGCCATTTCTAATAATTGTTGCTGAGTCAATGGCTCTACTGTTTCTCTATGGATTCCTAAAAGTTTAGCAGCCTCTATTCTAAGTTTTTTATATTCTTCAACGCTTATTTCATAGCCTTCAATAAGTTTTTCAAGTTCTATAACTCTATCAGCATCTACTTCTGCCATATATTCAGCATCCTCAGTACCTAATGCACCGCCTCTTTTCCTTGCTATGTTTTCATACGCTAAATCTATTTCTTTTCTTGCTTTAAGAATCTCTTGTTCCATGAATAATTCATTTGACTTATGTGTCAAATATCCTTTCATTAAAGGAACTTGATCCTCTGTAATATTAAATCTTTGTTTAAGAAATTTTAATTCAAGTTCAATAAGTTTTGTTTTTGATGGATCTTGCCATGGATGTAATAGACCATCTCCTTTTGCTCTTTCTCTTATACCAAAAAGATGTCCTTCAACTTTGCCTAATAGTGCTAGTTCTTGGTTAACTTGTCCTAAACTAGCACCAACATCTTCACCTGCGATTGACTCAAATGAACCTGCGATTTTTTCTGTATTTCTAGCAACAAAGTCAAGAAGGCCAGATTCTTTTGACCATGCTAGAATAATTTTACCTATTAATTCTGCTATATCTCCCCATTGATTTGCTATTTGTTGTAATTCTCCACCTCTTGTTAAACCCATTGCCTGTGCCATACCACCGAATTGCACACTAAGTTCTCTCATTATAACTTCTTGGGCAGACATTACATCACCTTGTTTAACAAAATTCTTTATAGATTCTTGTTGAGTTTCATTTAATTGGATACCAACTCTTCTAAGGGCGGTCATTCCTTGAATTGGATCATTAAGTGCTTTACCAACCTGAATAGTGGTTTGTTGAAGATCTTGTCCCATTGCTGAGGCTAAGTCTAGAATTGCTTTAGTCGCTTCAGGAAACACATCTTCACCTATAGATGTAAATGTTGCTAATAATGCTTGAGCAGATATAATTTCTTCATCACCGAATGTTGTAATTTTTTGAAGTTGTGCTGCAAATTGTGCTAATTCTCCTGTACTCATTTTGGAACTTCTACCTGTCGAGGCTAAAGCAGTATTTAATTTCATTAGTGCTTTTTCTTGTTCAATATATTTTCTAGCAGCCGCTCCTACAGTTTTGCTAAATAGCGTCATAGCAAAACCTGCGAGAAGAAGTTTGGATCTTAGCACACTAAATGCCATTCCCATACTTGAAATACTTTTGTTTGTATTTCTCGTATTTCTTATACCCAGACCTAAAGTATTGAAAAAGGATTTTGCACTTTTATTAGTTTTTTTAGTTTCAGAATCTACACCTCCAAATCGTTTTTCGATTTTAGACATTTCCTTGTTCATTGCTTTAAGTGCTAGAACTAAAGATTTATGTCCAACAGGTTTAAATTTTACTTCTAATGTTCCTTGTCCTCTAGCCATCTTTTTCCTTTTTCATTTTATTGGCAACTAACTCTTCCTTGTTGCCTATTTCATTTTTAATTATAAAAGTCTTTTCGATCCATTTAGCAGGTTGTTCACCATAACTTCCTGGATACGGCTGTACATTAAACTTTTCGCAGTAAATATACCTTTGTATATCTTTCTGCACTTTCTTGTCGTAAACAACCCTTTTACAAGCAAAGAAGGGCAACTGAGTAATGATGGAATTAATAACATTAAACTCTTTGCCCTCCTCGTTTGCAGTTTTTGTTTCTTCTACGATTAGATCAATAACATCAAAGATATCATCTCTATCTTGGAACTCCCTCGTTTCATACTTACCGTCAACCATAACAGGTATTCTGGCAGTATAAGGAAATTCCTCGAACTGACAGCCTCCACAATCATCTAAATGTAAATTTAGTCTGAGGAGGAGGCTTTCTCTTCCCCCAGAAATAGACTATTCTGGATGGCTAAGAAAATGTCTGTCCTATCTTCAAAGGTCAGAGTTTCTAAAAACTTATCTGATGTATCGCCCTCAACCCCAATCCTAATAAACTTAGTGACCGTGGTATGCATCATTTTCATACCTTTAGGGTTTCCGTTTTCATCGAACTGATAATCAACTCCATCAAGCAGAGCATCTCTATCATCAATCGATAGTTTCTTTAGTGCGACTTCTTTACCAGACTTTAGTTTAACTTTACTCATATATCCTCTTATTTATTAAGACTCTGTGTCAAAAGTTACTAATGCTTCAGACCCATCATCAACTGCTTTTAATGAGCAATCTAGCATCATTATATCACCTTCAGAGAATGCCATATTAGTAATAACTGCATTTTCCATATTGATACCAAAATTAGCACTATTAGCACAAACAAAACTATCTGTTGTGTTATATGCACTTTGTGTGTCAAAAGTATTAACAAATCCTTTTGTTTCTTCGTCTAATTTAATTTGAGTATCTACAGTAACTGAAATTTCAGAGCCTCTATTTACAACATCAAAACCATTTGCAGTTGCCCCTGTGAAGTTTGCAGGGTTATCTACAGTACAAGTAAATGAGTTCATAACAACTGATGTATCTAAAACCTCATGACCTGTAGTGGATGCTAGAGTAGTATCAGTAGTGTTAGCATAGGCATTGCTACCAATACCATTTTTTGCAGTTGTATCATTTAAATTAGGTTTAAATCCCGTCTGAAGGGTCGCGGAGAATTTATATCTTCCGCCCTCAGTTCCCATGTCTGAACTTATTGAAAAATTAGTACACACACACCCTGTAAATATAAAGTTTCTATTCTTACTAAGAACAGTACTTGCTGATACAGTAGGATCAAGTGCCTTAACTACAATAGTCAATGTATCGCCAGAAGTTGTATTTGATGCACCATATTTGATATTTGGTGGTTGATAACCAGTTACTACTGAAATATCTGCTGAGTCAGGTGTTTTTTGACAAACATTACGAAGGAGAAGTTTGTGTCCCACATCGTTATGCAATGTGCCTGAAATAGATAGTTCTGTTACTCTTAATACATTGTCTTGAAAAAAGTCTTCATCCTTCAGAGTTCTGCCAATACCAGACCTTACATCTAGTGCTTGATTTACATTAAGTGATGGATATGCAACACTATCAATATCTAGTTGATACATATTTGATGCATGAAGAGCAGATGTTCCTGCTTCTGTTTCTGCTATAATCCAACAAGTATACTCTTTAGGAGAATACGCTGTGCTTGTTGCCATTATTTGCCTCCTTTAATTTCTTTTTTAGGTTTAGGAGAAGAATCTACTTCTACAACTAGATGATTCATCTCATCTATAATATTGCTAACCTCAATTTCTTCGCCGTTTATTAGTTTTTTCCAATCTTCAGCACTTGCACCGCATTGTTTCCAAGCATTTGGCAGATTTACTGAATCTTTTTTCTTGATTTTCATTTTATTTGGGCCTCCTTAGCCTACATTTTCCATGTGTTGTCCAATCCAGACCCATTCTACAAGATAGTATTCTTCATCTTCTCCTGTATTCAATTCAGTAGATTCTAAACGACAATTAAAACACTCGCTACTATCTGCTAGAGTCATAGAAATATTGTTTTGCACTAAAGCCTCTACATGAGAAACTTTTCTTAAAATATGGTCTAAAATGCTTTTTTTAACATTAGTCGCTGCATAAAACATCTGTATTGATATAGTATAATCTCTTATTTCATGAGTTACATTATACTCAGACAATTCAGATCCCAGAGGCTCTAAACGAATATATTGGTTTCCCACAATACCTTCATTGCCTATAACCACAGGTAAAGAGTTTCCAAATTCTGTTGCTAGAGTATTTTTAAGTTTTGTAAGAATATTCTTAAAATTATTCTGAAATGTTATCGCCATTCTTCAGATTCTCTTCTTTTATAATCAGAGGATAGCGGAGGAGTTCCACCCCTACCACCTCTAGTTAATTGTATAGATCTAACATTCCCTGGAAGTTCCTGTTCTTCACCTGCACCACCGACTTCTATTTCCCACTCATCTCCTGCCGTGGCTACAGAATCATCGGCTGATCCTGCAAAACGAATCTCTAATCCGTAAGCAAGACTCTGAAAATCACCTGTTATAACCTCTGAGTCTATTAATACATTGTTTTTTAATTTTGTGCTATCCTTAACAGTAACTGTATACTTAGCCGTACCTAAGACCCCACCTTCACCTGATTCTATAGAAACCTTAACAAGATCGTAATCCACGCCTCTTGCTCTACCTCTAGTATCTACAGGTCTAATAGAACCTGATGTATAAGTAACATCTCTAACAATACCCTTTGAAGTATCGGCAGTAGTCTGATATGATAAAGCGGCTTTTCCTTCATTCATATTCGTTATGTTTAATTCTGCCTCTTCCATAAAAGCAATTCCGACTTCTGATGTAGGCTCATGGGATTTAATAAGGAACGCCGCAGCCAATAAGCCAGTTGTTCGGATTATAAGGTAGTCAAAGTTGCCACTCTTATCTTTAAGTTGTTCTCTAGGAAGGTTGGGGTCTAAACGGCTATCTAAGAATCTACTTGCATCGCCTAAGTATTGACTTATCATATCTGCAAATTCTTCACCTGCCTCAACTAATTTATCAGCAGGTGTACTTGCTGTATAATAATAAAGTACATCCTCGGCAGAGTTATAAAACCACTCCCCTTCAACATTTAAATCAGTATGAGCAGATTGAGCAGGCCCTAAGTCTTCTCCATTAACGAATAATTGAGTTACTAGACCACTATTATGAGCAGCATATTTATTAGTAGTAACTTCTACCCACCCCACAATCTGCCTCTTATTATCAAAGGCATCCATCTGAGGAAAGATTCTTTTAAGTTGCTTATGTGTACAATATGTAGGTGCGGTTGCCATTATAATTTTCCTTTACAATTTTTATTATAAGTTAGTAGAATCATCTCCAATAAATTTATATTTGTCGAATGCTCTTACTTTTATTGTAGCGTTTTGTATAGGACTTGTGCTACGACCAGAAATTTTCTTTAGTATTTGAGTTCCACCACCTGGCCCACTTAATCCTGATTGAACAGTAGCATATACTGTAAATTCAGCCTCAATTAACCAAGCCGAAAAATGAAATTCCCCTGTAAAATAATCTATTTCACCACAATATTGTGGGCCACCTACAAAATTTTCACCAAAATACAAATTGCCATTACCATCATCATGAATATGATAAGGCCCAGTATCACTTTTTGTTTGTATACCTGATGTTCTTTTTTGGTTAGCAAGTGCTTTCTTTTTACCTGCGGGGAGTGATGCTATAGCAGGTATTCTTCCATAATTCCCATCAAACATATTAGCACCAGAACCTGCGGTAGCAGTTATTGCAATAGCAGTAGTAGACAAGTTTGAATGTGAAGTAATTTGTAGATCTCCTGCTACTATACCTATTGAAACTCTTTTATTAATCATGTTTTTCCCATTGGTTCTGTAATTATCCTTAAATACTTTATTTATCTTATCTAGGATACCGTTTTTACCACCCCAATTTACATTAACGCTATCTGTTGTAAATTCAATTTCATCGGCTGTGCCTCCATCCACGGCACATTTAAACCCATAAAGTGTCGACACAGCGAGGCCAGAATTTTCACCTGGAGAAATACCATCCACTCCAAATCTTTGAAATCCGCCAACATCATAGCCACGAAATGTAACACTACCTGGAACTACTCCCCAAAAGTCTTTATTGGCATCGCCATTTCTACCATATCCAAAAAAACTTGTACTTTTATAATTACCTTGGAAATTTGTTTTAACACCAAACTCCCAATCACTAACACGCTGATTTCCGTTAAAGAAATAAATTTCAGCATCATCGCTATGAGCGGCTATTGTTGATCCAAAATGTCCACGAGTGCATCTTAGGTGATTAGCACCTGAGTTATCAATTTCTGCGACTCTCATAATTTCATTATCTATTCGTATCATATCTCCTATGACAAACCAAGCACTTTTAGTTACCCCAAATTCTACAGGATTATTTGAGGCGTGAACACCTGCTGCATCATTGACATCCATATCTGTACTTCCTTGATAAGTAACAGCAGGTGCTAAATTATTTACAGTAGTTGAATCTCCATTTGCGGCTGAAGTTGCAGAACCATAATGAACAGCATGAATACCAGGCAATGTCACCCATCTACCTCCACCTAGAATCATACAAATATTTTCTTGACTTTCTGCATCAGTATCAGGATTTCCTGCTCCAATAGATGCATATTGCAGTTGTATTTCAGCAGGCTGTGAAGATGTGTTTTTAATCCATATTATATCAGCCTTAGAAAGATTTTGTGCAACTCTTGCAGAAGGATTAAAGTTTGCTAATGTTTGAAATGCCTCTCCCCAATCTACCTCTAATTCTGTTACATATTGTTCTGATAACTGATTACTCAAAGCACCTTCAAATGTTTCTACCCAATAGTCCGTCATTGTAAATGACCCATCTGGCATATGTTCAATAATTGCTACTCTATGTTCTAATGTATTTGGCATTACTACTCCTTTTTAAATTGTTTTATCCATATACTGCATAATCTGTTGTTGCTGCAGGTAGTGCTGTTGCTTTCATTATAAATGGCTGATATTCACCTGATGCATCTCCACCCCATCTAAGAATATTTGACATAATATGAGTTGATTTTGCTCCTAGCCAATATTCTTCGGAGTCCCCTGCTGTAAGACCTGTGATGACCCAGCGATGATCAATTTGTACATCCCCTGCCGTAGCACCCCATGGTAAATAAATACTATGCTCATGGGTAACATCTACTGCATTATATGTTGCACTATCTGACAATCCTAGATATACTTGCCTTCTATTAAAATCACCATAAATACTAACAAATATCTCAACTACTCCTGAAGGGGGTGCTACAAATTTAACTTTATGAGCAGAATCGGTAACTGCGAATGCTGCTGTTAAAGTCTTTGAACTTCGAGCAGCATCTATTCCATCTGTTGTATAACCAAGAATCATTCCTGCGTATGCACTATTTGCTACACTAAACTCATCCCCTGCTTTTTTTGCTACAAAGTTCCCATTATGTGCATCTAATTCTACACTTGCTCCTGAATCTACAACAAAATCACTTGCTATTATTTTATCAAGACTAGATATAGTTAAATCCCCACTAGAATATGTTACATCAGACAAATCATTTAATGCTCCTACGCTACTTGTACCTGCTCCGATATAACTTCTTAAATTAGCCCCTGTAACATATTTAACAACCCCAGAATCAGACATAAGAATTTTGTCTGTGTCAGAACCTACTTCAGAAACAGATCCTACAGTTAATGCACCTGTTGTTGCAACTGCACCTGCTGAAGATATTGTTAATTGAGTTTCTAAAGATCCATTTAATGCAGTTTTAAACTTCATTTCTGAATCTCTAGTTGAGGATGTGGTTGTCCAATCTTGTTCGCATAGAACTTCTATTCTACCTGAATCTACTCCATGAACAGGAGTGCTTAGATCATACATATAAGTTTGATCAAAATCTATAGATGCACCTAGGCCATCAGTACCTAATGTAGATTGAGTAATATTACTTAAAACGAGATGTTTGTTTGAAACTGTACTCGCAGGGGATTCAATAACTAAAGCACCTGTTTTTTTTATATCTGCTTTTCCATCTACAGTTAAATTGTTACAAGATAAATCTCCTGTCTTTACTCCATTTTCTGAAATTTCTAATGCAGTATCTCTATTATCTACAGTTACTGTAGTTAAATCAGGATTTAATTTATCTATTTTTAAATTCTTAGCCATAATTATTGAACATAATGGTATTTTACGGATACACTTGCTGTGATATCGTCTGATCCATCTGATTCCTCTACTACACATAAAATTACTCTACCTGCATTTGCTGTCTGAGTACCAGAAATAGTAAATGTACCATTTGATATTCTGTCATCGCCTGTAGTTATATCTCCTGTACTGGCTACAACAGAGCCATCAGTTAAATCTCCTGCATCTGAACCTGATCCTGTGGCCATCGCATAAGACATTAAATGAAAGTTTATAGTAGCAGAAGAATCCGTAGATGCCATATAATGAACTTGGTCAATTTTTATTTTAGAAGATATATACCAATAACAAAGATTTTTGAACTTAGCATCAGAAGATAAGGCTACGCTTGTACTTGGGTCTGTTCCATTTGCTAGTCCAAATACTGACATATCATCACCAAGATCATATTGCATAGCATTTCCTGACATCATAGCATAATGGTATCCAGAAGTAACACTCATATCCATAATACCAAATTTATGAACAGAAGTATTAACATAAACTCCATTAACCTTTACATCTGCATTGGTAGAATCTACAACAAGAATATCATCACCTGCCGCATTTTCAACAAGAAAAGAACTTGTACTGTTAGTTCCTGGTCGAACTACACAACTCCTATCAGAAACTCTAACAGCAGTAGTATTGCCAACACCATCCTTTATAGTTTGCAGGGATGATGTAACGCCTGTGTTAGCATTGTCTACATTTAAAATACTTCCATAAGTAGTTGATAACTTCTTGTTTGCTAATGACATTTATTATTTCCTCATGTTGTCTGACCTCAATCCCTTAATAAAGCCTCTCACACCTGCACCCACTACATTGTCAATAAGATCAATAAACCAAGGTTCAATAGTCTTATTCCACAACTTCTTGGTAACCTTCCAAGATGATAATCCTAGAGTTAGTGCTGTGCCTAGTGTTTCAAATGATACTTCTACTTTTTCTGCTATTGCTTTATTAGGAACTCTTTTAAGAATCCATAATACGACACCTGTTACTCCTGTGCCGACTATAAGTGTTGAATTATTTGCTACTGTATTAAATATGTTATCTAACATTATTTCTCCTTAATTTTAGATTTACAAGTTTCACATACTATAAATTCTTTAGGAGGATGAGCCATACACTCCAAAGAACTTAGTCTTTTTTCCAAATGATAAACTTTATCATCAAGTTCATTTGGCTGTTCTACATACTTTAAAATTTTCTCTAATTTAAATTGTTTCGATACTAATTTAACAACTTGTTTTAATACTATTTGAGGTATCATTTTCGTTTGCTATACCTCCCATTAGTAAGTCGTTTCATTATATCCTCTATTCCTTCTATGTAGCCTTTGATCTGCTTAATATCAAGTTGAGTTATCTTCTGTTGGTCGATTAACTTTATAATGATAGCCTCTAATCTCTTAAAGTCCTCATCTAACTCTTGCATGAGTTCGCCTTGTATCCATACGGATTGGCGATAAAGCATATAGCCGAAGACGGCTGCAACTGTAAGCGGCACTCCAAATTCTTGGAGAAATGCTACTGGATCCACGATGTATTAAAATTCTTTTCTTATCTTGAGATATAAATATAATATTGTTAATAGTCCGATAAGTAGACTAACAACATCTGGTAGCCAATTCATAAGGCTAACCCAAAAACCTCCAAACCCTGCGGCGGTGGTTCTTAATGTATCATTATACTCCGTCATTTGCTTCCATAAAATGTTTTACAGTTCCCTTCCCTAATTCACTATTATACACTCGTTTCCAATATTTAGCCTGGCCCTCGAGATCGCCGACTTTCGGAAGGGGATGTTTGTCACGGCGATATTTTAAACGGCAAAATGCCACTTGTAGGCTAATAGAACTCATAACACTCATGTTAGAATCGGAGTCTACAAAGCCGAGTTGGTCTATGATGGCTTTTATATGTGGGCGGTATGCAAGGTAATTATCAAGGGTATCCTTGATAGTATCAGGTTCAACCTGAAAGAACCCTATAGCAGGGCCTCTAGTTTGCTCCAATGCCCTATAACCACTTTCTGCCATTCCTGTTCTGAAGATCATATCTACAGCATCATCGGAATGCATATCCAACCTATGTAGAGTCCAGGCTATAATCTTTTTTATACTATCATGCATTTTTTGCTCTCTTTTTGAAAATTCTGTTATAGTTTTCTATATAGTCTTTATCTGCATTACTAATACGAAAGAAACTACCCTTGCCTTGAGTATTTTTTCCTAATTGGGTGCTATTAAATTTTGCAACACCACCTTCTCTTATTGTTTTAGATAGATCTTTCATTTCTTTTTAGCCTTTTTCTTAGGTTTTGCTTTAGGCTTAGGTTTAGGTTGTGCAACAATAGTATCTTCAGGATTCCTTCTATCTAATACCTGTACATAGCCATTATCTTTTAATTGCTTTATTTTATTATTATTAGAATTTTCTTCTACCCTTAAAACTCTTTTATCTTTTTTGTACCAATAATTAGCCATCTATCCTCCTGGTTTTACATGGGGGCAGTTGCCCACCCCCATATAATTATTACATTTACTATTGCTTATGAGGCATTGGTTAGTTTATAACCCTTTATGTTACTAGCAGAATCAATTAGTTTAGCACCATATATCATATCTGCTACTACTTTAGTTCCAAGAGCATCGATTGAATATTCAGCCTGTACTCTTACATCTTGCTGAACCGCACAAACAGCCGCAGATTTATGAAAAATTGCACCTGAAATTGCTGTTCCTGCTGTAGCAACTGTATTTGACATATATACATTAATACCAAACAATTTGCCTATAAATCCTTTTGTACCACCGTCCAAAAGAACTGTTCCACTACCACTTGCATCTGCTCTCCAAAAGTTTTTAGAGATACCTGCATTAGGATCCATAATGTCTGCCGCTAATGTCGGATTTACTACAAATGAGCAATCTCCATCCATATAAGGAACATCATTTTCGCCTAAGTTTGCAAGTGCGGCTTGAAACTCTGCTGCTAACATAACATCATCTGTGCCTAATGTAGCACCTTGGTTAATACCATCTAGTTCTGCCCAAATATCAGCATCTAATGCTCTAGCAAGAGCCTCTCCAAACATCTGAGTATACTTAGCAACTAAGTCAGCATTTGATTGAATCATTAGAACATCTTCAAAAAGCATAGCGTTATACTTATGTTTATTGATTAACAACTGAGTAACTGTTGTGGCAGTAGCATCATAAGTAACTAATGTGTCAATCGCTTTATCTGATGATGCATCAAAATCAATTTGAGGAATGTTTACTGTATCCCCTGCACCTTTAACTAGAGAAGAATAATCTTCAATTAAATTCTTGAAAATTGTTCCTCTTTCAAAATATCTATAGATGCCATCAGACCACAGTTCTGGTACGAAATCGTCAGCAGAAGTTGTAGTATGAGCAGCACCTAGCATTCCACCTGTTATTGCCATTTGCTTTACCTGTAATTTTACCCTCTATCAACTGCACTAAGCCTTCAAGTAGGGTTAATTTATTTAATTATTAGTTTTCGCAAAAGACTTGACTATGTCTGACCAATTTGTTCTTCTTTCTCTGTCATCCATACTTGTCCAGTCTTTTGGAAGTTGTTTTTTATCAAGATTTCTGTTTGCACCTGGAATATGACTTGGATTTGCAGGTTCAGTAGTGTTCTGAACTTTAGTCACTACATATTCTAAGGTATCTAAATCAAGAGAAGATAACTTCTCTCTCTCATCTTCTGGAACATTCGATAATAACGACTCTCGCCTATTGTTCTCATACTGGTCGAATTTTTCCTTATAAGTTTTTAGGTCATTGATTTCAGAGTCTGCTTTCTCTAAGAGTTCCTTATATCTGCCCTCTTCCTCTAATTTTTTCTTTTTAGAGGCCTCTTGAGCCGATATAAATTCATCTAACTTAGACTTTAAAGCATTCTTTTCATCATTGACTTGTTTAAACCTATCATAAGGAATAGATTCATTTGTTTCATTTTTAACGACTTCTGTGTCAGGTGTTTTTTCGTTGGTTTCCACAACTTGTTCTTTTGCCATTTTACCTCCGTAAGAGTTATTTTAGTAATATTGTTACTATATTTGGTGTAAAATTAGTTCATTTTGGGAAAGTTATACAATATATTGTATAATTATACCAAAATTAATCAAATTTAGACAGCATATTGAACCTAGAAAAGGCAGATAGCAAAGACTTTAAGACAAAATGGTTTGATTTTGTCGGCTATAAACCTCATGAAGGTCAGTTACGATTGCACTATCCTGAAAAAGAATCAAGGTTTACAGTTGCAGTATGCGGTAGGAGATGGGGCAAGTCTAAGAGTGCATCAATAGAGGCACAGATTATATTGGCCCAACCCAACAAAAGAGTTTGGATAGTCGCTCCTACTTACGACCTTTCAGAGAAGATTTTTAGAGAAATATGGAATACCCTTTTAATAGAAAAAGGGTTTGCTACAAAAAGAGCCTCATACAAAGACCAGATAATAGAATTTGAATGGGGATCTGTAGTACAAGGTAAATCTGCTGACAAGCCTGATTCTTTAGTTGGTGAGTCATTAGATTATGTGATACTTGATGAGGCAGCGAAAATTAAAAGAAAGATTTGGTCGGCATATCTCCGACCTGCATTATCGGATAAAAGAGGTAAGGCTCTCTTCATATCTACACCAGAAGGCTTTAATCATTTATTCGATTTGTACCAAATTGGGCAAACAGATCCAATGTGGCATAGTTTCCGCTCACCAAGTTGGGAAAACCCTTATGCATTCCCAGGAGGTCATGATGATGAAGACCTTCTTGAGGCAAAAAGGAACATGGATAAGGAAATATTTGATCAAGAGATGGGAGCAACTTTTACGGCTCTTTCTGGTCGTGTATATCCTTTTGACAGGAACTTGGATATGGGAGATTATCCATATGACCCAAACCTACCCACCTTTGGGAGTATAGACTTTGGGTTTAGGATGCCAAGTTTTGGAGTTTTTCAGGTATATAGGATAGATGGAAAATGGCATATTAATATGATTGACGAAATAAGTCACGAAACAAACATGAAAACAGATGTATTTGTTAATAGAATTAAGGCTATGCCTTATGAGTTTCGTGCTTTCTACGGTGACCCCGCAGGTCACCAAAGACAAAGTCAGAGTGGTATAGGTGATGCCGAGATATTTAGACAAAAGGGAATATTTGTTCGATCTAAGAGAGATAGATTAAGTAGAAGTATAGATTCAGGAATAAGCCTGGTTCGTTCTTATATAGAGAACGCCGAGGGTGAAAGATTTTTTCATGTAGATAATAAATGTACAGGTATGGCTGAGGATCTAGAATCTTACCGCTATCCTGAGATTAAAGATTCAAAACCATTAAAAGCAGAACCATTAAAAGATGGTCGTTCCGACCACGGATGTGATATGCTAAGATACTTTATAGTAAATCACTTCGGTTATAATAAAAAATTAAAAGTGAGGAAAAGATGACATATGCTGAGGACATAATCCAACAGGGATTAAAAGAGGCAAAAAGTAGAATAGCAAAAAATAGAAGAGATGAAACAAGAAAACTTCTTGATTACTATACAGGTACATATACTCAACAATATATAGATGACTACTTTAAACCTGACCAATTCAGAGAGATCCCTTTCTATAATACCAATGTTACTCGTAAGTTCATTAACAAGATGTCGAGGATTTACACCGTTGGTGCATCTCGTAATGTTAGTGACCAGTATAATGCTCTCACATATAAAAAAGATGCTCGTTTTAAGCACCTTGAGAGAATGACTCGGCTGCTTGGTAGTGTTGCAGTTCAGGTAACCTACAATCCATATGCAACAAAACCATGTTTTGACTATCGCCCTATTTATATGTTTGAAGTCTTTCTTGATGATTATAATCCTTTTGAACCAAAGGCTATCATTTACCCTGTGCAGCAGAATGTTGCAGATTTATCAGATACTAAACAATTAGAGTATGTCTATTGGGATTCAGAGGTGTATTGTTTGCACGATGCTCATGGAAATATTATTGAAGAATTTAAACACGGTTACGGCAGACTTCCTTTTGTCTTTCTCCACAAAGAAAACCAAATCGATGATTTTAGAGTTGAAGGAGCAACCGATATTGTTAGTTGTAATGAGCAGGTAAACATTACAATGACAGAATTGCAACTTGGCCTAAGATTCCAAATGTTCGGCACTCCTTATGTTACAGGTGTGTACGCTGATTCTAAGATCGAAAGAGTTGGTACTGATAGGATACTCGATCTCCCAGAAGGTGCGACCTTCGACATCGCATCTCCTGGGGGAAATATCGAATCTGTTATAGAGAATGTCAAGTTTCAACTAGAACTTGTGGCTCTTAATAACCATATGTATGTTCAATTCGCTCAGGATGGTGGGGAAACGCCGTCAGGCATCGCCTTGAGAATTAAAGACTTAGAGTTCATGGAAGACTATGAGGATGACAAGGCTCTATGGATGCTATATGAAAAAGACTTCTATGAATTAGAGAAGATTATAGGAAAAGCCAACGGCATTAACCTTCCTGAAGAGATAGGCATAGATTATAATGAAGTTGAGTATCCACAGAGTGTCCAGGATGAAATATCAATGAATACTTACTTTTTAGAGAATAATCTCACTACACAGGCTAAACTACTTAAAAAATACAATGATGATCTTACTATAGAAGAGGCTCAGGCAATAGTAGATGAGAATAAAGAAATTAATGGAGCAACAAATGGCAAGAACGAAGAACCAAAACAATCAATCTTTGGTGCGGCTCGTGACAGAGTTGCGAACACTCAATAAGTTTGATATAAATTTAAAAGAAAAGCCTATTGAAGAAATTCTCGCCGATCCTATAAAATACGGCGAAGATATGGCTGAAGATTTTATAATTCAATTTATCCCCCAATTTTTAAAAGCAAAAGCCTTGGGTAAGAAATTTGCAAAGGAGGTTTTAGAGCATGATTAAATTTACAGTAAAATCAAACTTTAGTTTTAAAAAACTTGCAGAGTCTATTCCTACTGCACTCTCTCAGGCTATGGATCATTATGCAGATGAAAATATGAAAAGAATTAAAAGAGGGTTAGAGGTAGGTGAGGATATACATAAAAGGAAATTCGCACCGCTAACATCAGAAACACGTTTAATTAAAAGAGAAGGCCGCTCACAAAAGATGGGAGTTTCTTCTACACCTGATAAACCATTACACCACTCAGGTAGAATGGCAAAAAGCCTCTATGTAACTGGGGCATCTCCTGGAAACCCAGTAGCAATGAACAAATCATACTCATCATATGGACAATACCACTTAACTCAAAGAAAAATTAAGAAAAACAAGTTTACTAAATTCTATAACGAGGAGTATGGCAAAGAATTAGCAGGTTCTATAGTCCCACAGAGAAAGTGGTTTGGAATACATGATTTAGTAGCCAAGAATGAACAATTCGCTAAAAAAGTTGCACGAAATTTCGTAAAATTACTAAAGAATAACTTCCTTAAATAAAATGGCAATAGAACTAAATGAGCAAGAAATCGAAGAAATCATTAGAGGAGAAGAAGATCTCGAAGAAAGTGATAGAGAGTTACTTATCCTCATTGCGGCAATATTATCTTACGACATTACGGTCTTCGCATCTCGAATTACAGGAACTGTTGATATACTGCGACGAACAGGCACAAGTAATGCAGGAATCGCTGAACTTCTTAGAAGAGATCTTGATAGTACAGGAAGAATCTTCGGAGAACTCAGAAATTCTATTAAGCGAGGAATTGTATCAGGAATTTTGCA